>SDBV01006481.1_pt1 | contig 16208 bp, 10 predicted proteins | sample 2277081 | NCBI WGS metagenome assembly SDBV01 (sample SAMN10402039, study PRJNA504765) | marine sediment metagenome | isolation source: marine sediment core GS10_PC15, 223 cmbsf | place: Arctic Ocean: Southern Knipovich Ridge | collected 2010
CATCCAAAGCAGAAGTTTGTCAGTATATTGCTGTCTGGGGGGCTACAAAATTGGGTGATTTGGCCGCCGGGCGGCCATTTTTTCATTTGAATACCTTGAAAAATATTCATGCGTCAGAGCTGGCTTCAGGCACTCCTCTCATGATTATTCTTTATAATTTCTTGATTAAATATTGAGTCGTTTTCACTCTCAATATATTTTATTGTATAAATAGAGATTAAATCATCATCTTCTATTTTACCATATATTTTAAACAATGTTTCTTTTAATTTATTTAAATTAACAAACCCATCGAGCTGTGCATCATTTGTTGACAGTTTTATAAATTTCTTTACAATATAATTTGTTATTAAAACATTCCCAATTTGATTTGTTAAATATTTTTTTGAGAAATTACTCGTTGAGATTAAGGGTAAAATTTTAAAGCCTGGGAAGTCAATACCATTTTTCCTAAACCTAATTGTCGTTTTTTTATTTCCAGAAAATAACAAATCTACATATTCATGATAAAGCGGTAACTTAGTACGCCCATATAACGTAGTATTAGGAAATTTCTTCTTTAGCATATCTTTGATATTTCTTAGATCATTTAGCTCTATTTCGTAATGTTTATTAGTTTTGGATGTCAAAGTTTATCATTTACCTTTATGTATCATTTTAGATAATAGAATATCACCTGCGACAAGATAGTTAAACTGCATTTTGTTAAATGTTAATAATGCGTCTTCAAGAGTTTCAACAATTGGTTCATTATAAGCATTGAATGATGTATTTAATAACATTGGTAGTTTAGTTCTTTTATAGAAACGAAAGATCAAATCAAAAAAAAATGGATTAAATTCTCTTTTTAAAGTTTGAATTCTCGATGACCCATCAAAGTGCAGGGCAGCTTGGATATCATCTTCTTTTGATAGTTTTGTAGAATTAAAGGCACTAGTCATATATGGAGATTCTTTTGTTATTTGAAAATATTTTTCAGCATACTTCATTAATACCGTTGGGGCAAATGGCATCCAATTATTTCTCCCCTTCATTTTATTTAATCTTATCTTAATGGACTTTATGCTTGGGCTTGCTAGTATACTTCTGTTTCCAAGAGCCCTTGGCCCATATTCACTGCGCCCTCTAAATATACCAACAAATTCACCGGAAATTAATAAGTTTACAACTTCATCTAACAAAGAATTTGTATTAATTAATTCAAATTTAAATCCATTTCTTTCAATAAAATCAGTTATTATTTTATGCGTAATATCCTCTTCACCTCCTAAATATGGATTAAATGGATACATTCTATCTATATTACCTAGCTTTTTAGTAATTCCAAATAATGCATTTCCTAAACATTGACCTTGATCTCCAGAAGCGGGGTGTATAAAAATGTTATCTGCAGTTGATTCTCTCATAACTCTACCAATAGCTTTGCAATTATATGCAACACCACCCGCTAGGCAGACATTTTTAATATTAGTGTTTTTTACTAACATATTAATTTTTTCAATGAGAATTTTTTCAGTTTCCTGCTGAATCCATGCAGCAAGATCTTTATGATCTTGATCTATTGGATCACTATTGTTTCTTGGTTGAATATCAATGTTATATGAATCTAATAACTCTCTAACCATTAATAATGGATTTGTAGGATTATTTTTTATGTATGAGACAATTGACCCATCATCAGTGAGTGAAAAAATATTATTATTTTTAAAACGGTCTGGTTCTCCTAAAGCTGATAATGCCATTATCTTATTTGCATGCCTTGAGGATAACCAGCCTATATAATATGTAAATGCTCTGTAAACCTCTCCAATTCCAGCTTGATTTGGCGCTTTAAAATCTCGATCTATTAAGTATAATTTTTCTCCTTCAGCTCTATAATAAGTATGCTGTTCCCTTTTATGACACGACCAATTCCTACTTTCATAATTGTTTAGTAGATTCCCCCCCGAATCAATTACGAGTATGATTGCTTTATCAAACGGTGATGTGTAATATACACTTAATGCATGTGAAAGATGGTGGCCGCAAGAAATTGCTACAATCTTTTGTAATTCTTTAATGCTATGTTTTTCACGTATATTTTCGCAACAACTCGAATATACAACTAAATCTATATCATTTTTTTCTAGATTTAGTTTATCCATTATGTAATACAATGATTTTGAAAACCCACAATCTGCTTTGATTCGAGTTATTCGTTCTTCTGCAATTACCATTTTTATTTTATTATCTGAGTATACACAAACACCTCCATTTTTTAATTGTTTTCCAAATTTTGTTGTTCCAAGATTTAAACCAAGTATTACCACTTTAAACTTTCTTTTTCCAATTTCGAATTATTTTAAAAAATCCAATAATTGTTACCGCTATTATAACTATAGATATATCCTTTATTAGTCTCTCTTTCAAATCAAAAATAAGCTGTACAATATTTGGGAATATATATACTGACATAAATATTAAAAATATAATAATATTAATAAGTATTTTTCTAGGACGGCTTTCTATCTTAATTGGTATATGCAAAGTTGGTTCAGTATATTGTTCTGCTTCGGTTTCTACTTCATGAATAATATCAATGAAACTTCTAGTATTACCACTCCAAGGATTTATTCTAAACATAAAAATTAAAATATCATATTTACCAACTGCCCTTTGCCTATCTCTTATCAGACTTATGTATTTATTATCCGTTTTTAATGCGATATCTCTTGGACTTTCGTTTACTTCGATTAATCTTTTAGTTATCTGTAAGATTCTCAGGTGGTAATCTTTGCCTTCCGTTACTACTAATGCATTGTGTTCAATATTAACTTTTTTATCTGGGCATTTAACATCATATGTGTCAATGATTTTAATAAATTCTACATTTTGATAGAATTTAATTTCCTTAATAAACGTAATAATATTTCCCCATTGTTCACATTCCTTTTCAATTCCATCATCGTATTCTTTGTTATTATTCATAATATCAGGATTAAAATTTGAAAGTAGAACCAAAGGTTTCATGTCAATTTTTGATTCGTTGTTTTTAATGATTGAATCGTGGGCAACTAAAAAATCTCTATTAAATTTATCTATTTGACCTTCTTGAAGGTCCTTTTTCGAATCGTAATCAAATAATTCTTTTAATTCATATTCAAAATAATAGATTGTACCTATTTTTTGAGCAGTTCTTAGTATGAACCGCCTTATTGGGTAAAGTTTTGCTTTATTCTTATCTCTAAAAAGAATATAACCTTCTCTATTTGTCATTTTTTTTAAATTATATTTTACTTTTTCATGAACCCACTCTTCTTCAAATCGAAAACGGTATAAAATATTTGATGGGTAAGCAAGAATCTGTACGAGTTCATATCCATAAGGTTTTATCATATTTGGAATTATAATAAGATATTTTTCTATATTATTTGCCATGCCATCCTCATTTTTTAAAAATTAGAATCTCTTCCGTTTTTACACCACCCCCATAAGGGTGAATGAAAAATTTCTTTTGTATATTTCTTATGTATGAATCAACATACTTCATTTTTAAATTTTTTATTAGGTGTTCAAATAACTGGCCTCTAATTATATCATAGTTCTTTTTTGTTTCACCTAATACTATACACATATATTTATTTCTTTTTAGAACCGTTCCCATTTCATTTAGGCAAGCGTTCATTTCTTCTAAGTAATTTTCTAAAGCATTTTTATTTTTTCGTTTTGAACGTGAGCCAATTTCCTGTTTCCTTAATTTCTTAAATTCAGATTCATCGCTAATGAAATCATACCAAAGAAATGCAAGTCGATAACCAGTAATATAGTCTGTAACATTCAAGTAAGGGGGCGATGTAATTATAAGATCAACTTCTTGACTTAAAAATTTACTTATTGATTTTGCATTTTCATTGTAAATTTTATGATAGATATCTTTATCATTGTTAAATTCCTTTTTTTTATATTCATTTAGAAATTTATCTAATTTTTGTAAATAAAAATTAAACGCATTTTTATATAATTTATCTTTTTTTGGTTTGACATTGTCAGCATAATAAGCATATGATTTGTTGTTCTCATATCCTGTGGATTGCATTAAAATTGAAAGAAAAAACAATTTGCAGATATCTTTTGTTAAGCCATTTGGGATATTTTCAATTTGATTGAATAATATTGCGAGAATTGTTAATGTTTCATCATGATACCAGTCTTTATTTTGATCATAATTTGGAATATTTGTAATTAATCTTTCAAATAAAGTACGATTTAATCTATTTTTATTATTAACTGTGTAAATATAATTACGTAATTCTTTTAATATAGAAATATCAATATCGTTATCCAGTAATACCTTCGCTTTAATATTTGTTATGAAAACGGCGATAGGTTGAATATCAAACCCAATTGCATTTCTATTACGTTTTAATGCCTCAATAACTGTAGTTCCAGACCCACAAAAAGGATCGAGTATTACATCATTCTCATCACTTAGTGCTTCAATTAAATAGGCAGGAATTATAGGTATAAATCTAGCAGGGTACCAACAGAAATTGTGTAAAAAAATCCTTGAATCCTCTTTATGGAAATCCCAATCGATTAATTTCAGATGAGATATGTTTCTAATTTTTTCCATTTTTTAAAATAACGTCCCCTGTTTTAAATGTTTCTTGTCTGTGATTTCCATTCTATAAAAATCACCCAATTGTTGAGAGCTTAACATCTTGATAGTATGATCTATAATAGAATTAATTATATTTTTCTTAAGATGTGCTTTACCTAGAATTCCCAATAGTATAAAGCTTTTGTCTTTACCAAGTATTTTTTTTTCTATGCTATTTCCTTTTTTAACAAAAAATTCAATTTGTCTATTTGTCTTTCTATCATCGGTTGTGATATGGTAATAAAAATCAGTTTGTGTAGTCAAAATACTTGATGCTGCAAGATCATCAAAAACTTTTCGGGCTAAATTTATAAGAACATCATTGTCAAGTAATAATTTGATATTTTTAAAATCGTCAGATCTCAATATCGCATATGTAATTGGTAAATTATGTAGTAATAAACTTCTTGCAATATCTTTTACTTTCTTTGATATGTTTTTATTGTTATGGAAGTACCAAAGAAAATTTTCATCTGTATAATGGAACAAATTTTTAATACCTTCTTTTCTATCTATATTGTTTACATATTCAGAAACGAGATTAAACAACAAAGACTCAAATGCGAAGTATTCTCCAGAATATATAAACGTAGAATATATATTTGTTCTTAATCTATACCATTCTTGTATTACCTGCACTGATTTTTCATTTGTAATAAAGTTCTTATAAGCATTATCAATAATAAGATTATCAACTAAATATTTAGGTGTTTTCCTTTCAGCACTATACAATCCCATATATAAAGCCATTCTGAATACACTATCAATGTTATCTATATCGATACCGCGATTATTTAGAATAAAGGAATTCTTGCCCTGAATTAAATTATTTATTTTATCATAATTAATATTATATTTATCTTCAAAATTGTATTTTTGTAAACCATTTTGCTCAATAAAAATTGGTTTAAGTTTCAATTTTTCGTAAACATCAGTCTCGTTTATCCAATTAACATCCTTATCATGTTGATATTCTGTATATCTTTCAATTGCCCATTCGATAGAATGTCCAAATGAACCGCAATTAACATCATGAAACAGTGAGGCGACAATTAAATCATTATGGAAATCCATTCCTAATGGGTCGTTATTAGCAATTGTTTGTGCTAAATATGCAACGCCAACAGTGTGCTCTAAACGTGTGGTTGATGTTAATGAAAGCATTTGAATTGATTTGAAGTTCATCAAACCTATGTATTTTAATCTTTTTAATTCTGGGCATTTATTAATAAAATCAAATACGATTTCTTCTAATTCAATTTGGCCGTATAGTGGATCATAATAAATCTGCATGTTTACAATCCTATTTCAAGACATAGGCTATTATGTTTTATTCTTCATTCATTCTAACACAGATCGATTATATAACAACAACAAGTTACATTGATTAATTATTATTTATCTGGTGATATACTTATATTCCTGTGAAAAGACTATGAAAATAGCGCTGCCAGGCTAAAATATATCCATTATATCATAAATATATTTATCAAAGGAGGTACACCATAAGAAAAATGTACTTTCATCAGAAAAAATACACAAGAAAATTGATGATATGCTTACCACAGTTAGGGGAATATATGTACAGCTTCATGCCTCTTTTCGTCCTATACTCTCCAAAATCTACCTGCATCTGCTTGCCCATCGGTAACTGAGGCACTTTCATGTACCTACGCTTTTTTTCTTTAAACTCAAGCTGGTTCGTTTCTCTCAAATACCCGATGTAATTCCTTAACGACTTCTCTGTCCCAGGCAATTCACCGCACTTCTCCTCCAGATAATCGTATACTGCTGCCATGGACAGCTTTCGGTAGTCATTGCACTCATACACTTCCAGCATGTCTTCCTTGTACTGATCAAACGATTTGTCCCGATACAAGAGTGAGTTGACATACTCGCGGTATTCCGTTTCACTCATGCTGTAATACTTCGCTGTTGTTGCCGGATCAATTTTCATCTCTTTGGAAATATTTGATTTTAAATATCCTTTTTTCTTGAATTCTTGGATTTTTTTGTACATAGTTTTAGTAACCATTTTTATAGTCCTTTGGGTTATAGTTAATCGCGACCATAATCTAAAGGACTTTTTTTTGCATGTCCACTGGGAATATTATTTTCCCTATGTCTGGGAATTCTACTTTCCGAACTACTCTGATTTTAATTTACCATTTCCAAGTAGGTGACCGACCAAACCTATCAACGTGGTCGCAAAGCGCCACAGCAAAGTTACAGGTCATCTACTGCCCTTTACCTTTTGCTCCCGGGTTGGGATAAGAACAGTATAAAGTCACCGGCTGCTTATTGCAAAACATAATGTGTCAAAGATCCTGCTGATCCTTGACATTAATCATAATAACCTATCAATAATTCTTACAAAGAATAATGATTATTGGAATACCGCAATACAGTATTCCCTTTTATTTTGCTCTCAATTATATCATAAATTACTGATTCAATTTTCTCGTCATGTATTCCATGTAATTCATCAGTTGTAATAAGATTATCTAATAAGCGATATTCTTTATATAAATTATATCGTTTTTCCCAATTGTATTTATAATTTGATTGTGTAATTAAACCCAAATGCTCCCAATAGATAGTCTTATTATCCTGCAAAGTTATAGTGAAATCTGGATGAATAGTGAAGTCTTTATTTTTTAATTTCATTGATTTTTCATACTCAAAAGTAAAATTACCTTTCGCTTTCATTATCTCATCAAGTTTTTTATATATTATATATTCAACTCTCGATTTAACAGTTACACCTGGCACAGGATTATAGGCACATTCCTCAAATGGCTCGTTAAATATTGATGTTTTTCTGTTTTCTGTATATGTCTTCTTCCTAATTTTATTCATAAAATCTATTATAAAGTTTTCGTCATCACCTTTATAAATAAAAAGGGATACAGATGTTTTAGACCTTGTTAATGCTGTATATAACAATTCTCTTGATAATAAAGTTAATTTTTGGGGTATGATTACAAATACATGATTAAAACCACTTCCTTGGGCTTTGTGAATTGTAATAGCATAGGCAAGTTCGATATTTTCTGTATCAATTTTTGTGAAATATGAATCAGTTACTTCTGGAAAAAAATATTTATATTTCGATACTATCCCTAAAGAACCGTTTGATAATACAAGTTCTTTATTTTCATAATAATTTTTAATTCGGATTAATTTATCATGGTTTTTTAATACTACACTATCACTATATGAAATAAAATCTTCATCTTCTTTGAAATCTTCTTGAATAAATAAGTTCAAACCTGTTGAACCATAATATGATGCGCGATATGGGGTTATTATTTGAAAGTTATCTAATTTAAAATTATTGATTGAGTTTAAATCTGTACCTTTTTCTAATCCAAGAATTTTATCTAATATCTCACTTAAATTGTCGTTTCGATTCTTAAATATACTTGTAAACTGATTTTTAATTTTATCCTTTAATTCTTCTCGGTTATTCCAGTAATTAACATATAGATTATCACTCACTTTACCATCTTGGCTATTGTTCTCTACTCTTTTAATAGCATCTTCGTAACTTTTATTCTCAATAGAGAATACTTTTGCAAAATCAATAATGAATCTATCTGTTTGTTGGCGGCAGTTTGTTTCAAGAGAAATCATATTCTCATGGTAATTATTATTTTTAAGATGATTAATAGAATCAATAAAAGGTTTTCCAAATCCTATTGGCGGGAGTTGATTTTTATCACCAACAAAGATTAAACGCTGCAGATTATTAAAATCAATGCGTTTAAACAATTCATAAAGTTTCAACAAATCAACCATGCTCATTTCATCAATAATAACGTTTTTATAACCACACTGCATATCTTTATGATAAAGTAATTTGTCAATTGTTTCGGTAATTAATTGATATCCTTTTTCATTTGATTTAATTCGTAATACAGCTTTCCCCGTTGGGGCATATATAACTGGGAATTCTTTTTTATCTTTAAACAGTTTGGCAATCTCTATCATCTCATAAGATTTGCCAGAACCAGGAGAACCTGATATTATATAAAAATGTTTTTTAAAGACATTAGTATATAGTTTTTTCCTTTCTTTAATAAATGAATCTTTATCAAAATCTTTTACTTTAATATCATTTAGACTATTGTTAATATGGTCATCAATATTAAAATATTCTTCATCAATATTAATATCTTCTTTATTTAATAATAAGTTTATTTTCTCATTTATATATTGCTCTGCTTCATAAATCTCTTTAAGATAATAGAATGTTTCTTTATCAGTGGTTTTAACTACCAATTTTTCATCAAAGTGTTTTCTGTATTCTTCATCTGATTCTTTTAAGTCCATATTTATTCGTAATTCCATACCAAGTTTATAGAACAATGGATAATTGCTTAATATTTCTTTTAATACTTTAGAGTTTTCATAACAATTACCAAATGATTCTAGTTTTTCTAAATAGTTTATTAATAAAGCTCTTAACCGCCGCTTATCATCAGGTTTAAATGTCTGTAATTCTTTAATTTTTGATAAATAACGTCTGTCAGGAAAATTAGCAATATCAATTTTGTATAGGTCTATTACACCATCAATTTTATCACCTGTATCAAGATTTTCACAATTCTCGTCAGGCTCATATTCTTCATATAGTAAGTACGGATTATCAGATATTATTTTTAGTGTTTTATCTATTCCTTCCTTTTTGAATAATCTTTTATACTGATAATAGGAAAGATTAAGCATTGAAAGTTTTAGAAAATCATTAATTTCAAGATTATTATTATCTAACTCATCAAGTAACTCAGCAAAAATTGCCTGATTTCTTTTATCATCGAATCTTTTTTGTTCATTAAATATGTTAAGTAAATCTTCAAAGTAATTTTCATTATCAACATTAATTAAACTATCAAATAGAGTATCAATATTTTTATCTTCATTTTCTCTTTTCCCAAGAATTACTCTAGTTAAAGGGACGATACCAGGGAAATGTCCTCTTTTTTTCCAACAAGTTTCAAGCATATCATCAATTACTCGCATTGCTTTTTCTGTATCATAATCTTTAATGATATTATGCTCCTCTATCAATAATAGACTTTTACGGATTTTCATTAAAACATAAATAGCTTGGTCATCATCAATATCCATCGCTACATATTTAAATCCATTTATTAATTCTGATTCTTCAATGATAACTTTGATATCATCAAGATAATGATTATCAGTTAGACCCTCTTGTTTTTCAGCAAACTCTAAATATTTTTGGTAAGGGAGTAGCATCCCATTTTCTGGTAAATCTAAAGTGTATCTAATATTCCAACTGCGAGTAGGGAAATTTTGACCATCTTTCCTTGTACGCAATTTTTTTAATTCCTCATCTGATATTTTAAATTCAGATAATCCTCCAATCTCTTTAAGATATGAACAACCTACAACACAATATTTATTATCTTCCCCTGATACTGGATTATCAAAATTATTGTATAAAAATACGATTGTATTTTTTGGTTTAAACTTGCTATTAAAATAATTAATTCTATTATCAAGCATATCAGGGGGATAATATTTACCAAAATCTCTTGATTGTTTTTCGTCTTTTACGAATGATAATTTAAAAGGCCAGCTAAAAACAGAATACTTTGGTAATATCTCATAAATATGTTCAATTTTTGGTGCAGCAGGATTATCATGCTCATAACTAATATCTGTTTCACCAAAAGCATTAATCCCCCAGTAACAAGGTGGTTGATATCCATCTACAGTTTTATTATCTACTATTTGATTAGCATATTCTTTTTCTATATCTTCTCGTTTCCTTTCTCTTAACCTTCTTGATAGCAAGGAATATTCGCCGATACAATCAGTATTGTTACATGGTTCTTTACATATTTTTCCATTCCAACCATTATCATGCCAAGCTAATCGAACTGTTAAATGCCGAATTACATTAGATTTTAAACCTATATTTTCTTCAAAATGAATACATTCTTCTCGTGATTTTTCGCTTTCAAATTTATGAATGATTTGTTTTGCCCAGTTTAATTGATTATCAGAAGGTGTTTGATTACGGCTTGAAAATTGTCCAAGAATATACAAAAGACTACGTTCACTACCAGATAGTTTTGCACCTTCACCTTCTTTATTTGATTTGCCGAACCAAAAGGATGGTTGATATTTGTTAAACCAAGAATGTAAATCTTCACTATTCATAAACTCACCTACAATCGTAATACAATTTCTTTCCGTAGTATTATATAATGTTTTATGGTTTTTCGCTAAATTTAATTATATAATCATAGCTTTTTCAGGTGTAATTCTGCTATTCACGTACAAGAGAAGAACTCACTATAAGTATAGTACTTGTCGCTATCCTGCTAATGTTTTCATCTAGCATAATGTATTATACCGAAAACCAAGTACAACCAGAAGCCTTTAGTAGTATTCCAGCAACTTTCTGGTGGGCAGTTGCAACTTTAACAACTGTGGGTTATGGTGATATATACCCTATAACTACTCTTGGTAAAGTATTAGGAGAATTTATTGCACTATAAACTTTATATTGGATTTACATTCTGAATCAAATATTATTGTAATAATTAACATTATATGTTAAAATACGGATTATACAAATATAATTGAGTCTATTGCTACAATAATTGGAGTAGAAAATATCCGAGAATAAATTAGATTGAAAATTAACGTTTATTTATAAAAATACAGAAATTATTCATTTTATATTAAAAGGGGTTCAATGTGGGTAACTTTCAAGATAATGCAAACTTCATTTGGACAGTGGCAGACGATATTTTAAGAGGTGCTTTTAAACAACATGAATATGGTGACGTAATTCTTCCTTTTGTTGTTTTAAGACGCTTGGATTGTGTTTTGGAAGACAGTAAAGATAAAGTGATTGGTACATATAAGGAATTTAAGGATAAATTGCCCGATCCTTCAAAGGTTATATTGCAATCAACAAACGGTTTAAATTTTTATAATACGTCTTATTTTGACCTACGCCGATTAAAACAAGACTCAGGAAATATTGAACTAAACTTTAATAATTATATCAATGGATTTAGTGAGAATGTTCGGGAGATTCTTGAAAATTTTCAGATTGATAAGATTGTCTCAAAAATGGTTAAAAACGATTTACTATTTATGTTGGTTGATAAGTTTACTGAAATTGACTTGCATCCCAATGTAGTTTCGAACCATGAAATGGGATATATTTTTGAAGAACTTCTTCGAAGATTTTCTGAAATGTCTAATGAAACAGCTGGTGAACATTATACTCCACGAGAAGTGATTCGTCTAATGGTAAATCTATTATTTGCTGAACATCAAGAAGGACTCAAAGGAAAAGGGATTATCCGAACTGTTTTTGACCCAGCTTGTGGAACAGGTGGTATGTTGACTATTGCAAAAGAACACATACAGCAAAACATAAATCCTGATGTGGAAATTGTGATGTATGGTCAAGAATTAAATGAGCAGACTTATGCTATTGCAAAATCAGATGTTTTAATTATGAGTGAAAACGAAGGGAATATTCGACAAGGGACAAGTTTTAGTGATGATACATTTAAGGAAAATAAATTTAATTTTATGTTGAGCAATCCACCTTTTGGTGTGAGTTGGAAGAAAGAGCAGGAATTTATCAGAAATGAAGCAAATGATCCGTACGGACGGTTTATTGCGGGACTGCCAAGAATAAGTGATGGTGCGTTATTATTCCTTTTGCATATGATTTCAAAAATGGAAAGTAGTGGTAGCAGGATTGCGATTATTTTCAATGGATCACCACTTTTTACTGGTGATGCAGGGTCTGGTGAAAGTAATATCCGAAAATGGATCATTGAAAATGATTGGTTAGAGGCAATTATTGCACAACCAACCGAGTTATTTTACAATACTGGAATAGCGACATATATATGGATTGTGACTAATCGAAAACCTGAAAAAAGGAAAGGTAAAGTCCAACTAATCAATGCTATTGGATATTACAGGAAAATGAGAAAGAGCTTAGGAAATAAGCGTAATTACACTACTGATGAACAAATTAAAGAAATCACGGGTATTTATCAAAGTTATGAAGAAGGTGAAAACTGTAAAATATTTGATAATGAAGATTTTGGATATACCAAGATTACTGTCGAGCGACCGCTTATTGAGAATGATAAAGTTGTGCGGGATAACAATGGAAATCCAAAATCTGATTCATCATTAAGGGATTATGAGAAAGTTATACTTAAGGACGATATTGACAAATATTTTGAAAAGGAAGTAAAACCGCATGTTCCTGATGCTTGGATGGATAGGTCAAAAGACAAAGTGGGGTATGAAATTAATTTTACAAAATATTTTTATAAATATAAACCTTTGCGGTCAATTGATGAAATTAAGGCAGATATTTTGATGTTAGAAGAAGAAACAGAAGGGTTATTAAAGGAGATTCTGACTTAATGAAAAGGTATCCTGCATATAAAGATAGTGGTATTGAGTTGTTAGGGAAGATACCTGAGCATTGGTCAATAAAGAGAGCAAAATATATTTTTGAGGAGATAAATAAGAGAACAGAAGAAGGCACTGAAACTTTATTGTCTGTATCAGAATATTATGGTGTTTCACCGAGAAAAACGGTAATGGAAGAAGGCGACTGGTTAACGAGGGCAGATAGTTTGATTGGATATAAAAAATGCATGAAAAATGATTTAGTAATAAATATTATGTTGGCATGGAAAAGAGGTTTAGGGATAACAGACTGGGATGGCATTGTTAGTCCTTCTTATGCAGTCTTCCGTTGTAATAATCATAGTAATCCAAGATACTTCAATTACTTATTGAGAACTGACTTATACATTGCGGAATTCAAACGAAATTCTACGGGAATAATCGATTCGCGCTTAAGATTATATCCGGATGAGTTTTTAAGAATAAATCTAATATTACTCTCACCTGCTGAACAAAAATTTATTGCAAACTATCTTGATCGAAAAACCCAACAAATCGACACACTTATAGAAAAAAAACAAAAGCAAATAGAACTTCTTAAAGAACTCCGAACTGCGATTATTAACCAAGCAGTGACAAAAGGGCTTAATCCCGATGTGAAAATGAAAGATTTTGGTATTGAGTGGATTGGTGAGATACCGAGTCATTGGGAAGTAAAAAGGGTTACTACCTTTGGGACATTCAAAAAAGGTTGTGGAATAAGGAAAGATGAAATAAAAACAAGTGGTTTTTCTTGTATTAGATATGGTGAAATTTATACTATATACGATAGAATCATATATAAAACGGCATCATTTATTGATGAAGAATCAAGTAAAAAGAGTGAATTAGTAAAAAAAGGTGCTGTATTATTTACAGGTTCAGGAGAAACCATTGATGAAATTGGGAAAACTGTAGTTTATTATGGTGGTGATGATATTTTTGTAGGAGGTGATGTCATTATACTTAAACTAAAAGATAATCTGAATCCATTATTTATATCATATTTGATGAACAGTAATCATGTGAATCATCAAAAATCAAGAATGGGTAAAGGTGAAATTGTGGTTCACATTTATTCAAAACAATTAAAAGATATTAAAACTGCACTTCCACCTATCTCCGAACAACATCAAATTGTTGAATACCTTGACGAACAAACCCAAAAAATTGACTCTACCATTGAAAAAGAAACTAAACGAATTGAATTCTTAAAAGAATACCGTCAATCTTTAATCTCTGAAGCAGTAACAGGAAAAATTGATGTAAGGAACGCAGTGTAGTTATGGCTCCCCAAACTTATAAAGAGCAAGATTTTGAGGAACACATCGAAGAATATCTACTGAAGTCAGGCTATAATAAACGATATTCTGAAGATTTCAATAAGGATTTGTGCCTAATTCCGGATGAAGTTATATCATTCATCCAATCGTCACAACCAAAAGAATATGAAAAACTTCAAAAACAATATGGAATTGATACATCAGATAAACTCTGTTACCGCTTAGCAAAAGAAATCAGTCAAAAAGGCACACTACAAATATTACGTAAAGGAATAAAAGATAGAGGAGCAAAATTTAGTCTTGCATATTATAAGCCATCCAGTGGGATGAATCCTGAACATCAAAATTTGTATAAGCAGAATAGATTTTCTATTGTACGGCAGCTTAAATATAGTAAAAAGAACGAGAAATCAATCGACATATCAATTTTCTTGAATGGTCTTCCAATTATCACTGCGGAACTCAAAAACTCTTTAACAGGGCAATTTGTTGAAGATGCTGTAAAACAATATAAAGAAGACCGTGATCCAAAAGAACCCCTGTTTCAATTTAAGCGATGTTTGGTGCATTTTGCTGTAGGTAATGAAAAGGTTTTTATGACAACAAAACTGCAAGGAGATAAAACACGATTTCTTCCGTTTAACAAAGATATGGATAACCCCATTAATCCAAAAGGGCACAAAACCGCATATTTATGGGAGGATATCTTTCAACCTGATACGCTATTGAATTTCATAAATAATTATTTACATATTCAGACCACTTCTGAAAAGTTTTATGATAAAACAGATGGTTTGGTTGAGAAAGTATACGAAAACTTCATATTTCCACGATTTCACCAATTAGATTGTGTTAGAAAACTTTTAGATGCAGTCAGAAAGGATGTTGTTGGACATAGTTATTTAGTTCAGCATTCAGCGGGATCAGGAAAATCAAATTCAATAGCGTGGTTAGCACATCAATTGGCAAGTTTTTATCAAAAGGATACCGATAAAGAACGTCTATTTGATTCTATAATCGTAGTAACTGATAGAAAAGTGTTGGATAAGCAGTTACAAGATACGATTAAACAGTTTGAACAAACAAAAGGCGTGGTAAAAAAAATTGAAATAAACTCCGCACAATTAAAGGAAGCACTTGAACACGGAAAGGATATAATTGTCACTACGTTACAAAAGTTTCCTGTAATTTCTGAAAGTATGACAAAACTAAAAGGACAAAAGTTTGCTGTAATAATAGATGAGGCACATTCAAGTCAATCAGGGGAATCATCAAAACATTTGAAAAAAACTTTATCCGCCAATTTTGATGAGGATAAAGAAGAAAAGGACGAGTTTGACCTTGAAGATAAAATCATTAATGAAATTAGGTCGAGAGGCAGGCAGGCTCATATTTCTTACTTTGCATTTACTGCGACACCTAAAAATAAAACATTAGAGCTATTTGGTAAAAAAACTACGGATGGAAAATACGTTGCATTTCATATATACACAATGAGACAGGCAATTGAAGAAGGATTTATCCTTGATGTATTAAAAAATTACACCACATTCAAACGATATTTTAAATTAGCAAAAAAGATTGAAATTGTAGAGGATAAAGAATATGAAAAAAAGAAAGCAATACGGCTTCTTACCTCATATGTGGATTTACAGTCCCATGCTGTAGAGATGAAAACAAGACTGGTCTTAGATCATTTTCTTGAAAAAACAGTGAATGCGATTCAAGGTCGTGGTCGAGCCATGTTTGCAACAGGTTCAAGGCTTCTTGCGGTAAAATATTATCTTATGTTTAAAAAGATAATGGGAGAA
>SDBV01006482.1_pt1 | contig 16208 bp, 11 predicted proteins | sample 2277081 | NCBI WGS metagenome assembly SDBV01 (sample SAMN10402039, study PRJNA504765) | marine sediment metagenome | isolation source: marine sediment core GS10_PC15, 223 cmbsf | place: Arctic Ocean: Southern Knipovich Ridge | collected 2010
AAAGATCTTCCTCCTTAAAAGAAAATGTACATTCTTATTTGCTAAAATAAGTACATCGTTATTTGCTAAAAACGGTACATTCCTATTTGCGAAAAAATGTACATTGTTATTTCCCATTTACACCACATTGAAAATGTGTAAGGAATCCCTGTCATTCAGGGTAAATTTTCCATAAGAATAATTACACAAGCCAGGCAACTCAATAATTCCAAACTGCTTAAATAGGATCTCGAAATCTTCAATTTGTTCCGGGAACTCAACAATTTCGTTTATGTCATTATCAATAATCTTTGAAAGAGTCCATTTAGTATTTACAATCGATTGTAAGGGAGAATCATTCTCAAACTTTTCACAGCTGCAAAAATGAACTATAGATAGGAATATAAATATGGGGATTGAGGATTTCAAGATTAAAATAGAATTGGGTCATGATAAAGATGAATTATGGATCATTTTAGTTGCGTTAAAGCGATTATAATCCTTCAGAGGTCATAATGTATTAAATATGTTTGCGTTGAGAGATATTATTAACTATACTTGCATAGCGGTTGTCCTATAATTAATATTATGTTAAATAGATATTGTAGAAAGAAAAGGGAGATATAAATACAATACCTCCCCTTATCTATGTTTATTAGTGTACGCTATTCCTAACTATCCTAACTATCCTAACTTCTCTAACGTTCCGTTTTTTCTAACGCGCAGCTTTCCTTACATATTCTCTTTTAATTCTTTAACCCTATCATATTGATCCATCATCTGTTCCTTATAATAGATCCTCTGTAGCAGGTCAAGTGTTTCAAATTTGACGGTGCTGTTCTCTTCGTTCAGTTCAAAGGCTTTTTCAAGTGCAGGAATGGCTTCAGTATACTTTTCTTTTCCCAATTCCAGCAATTTTTCCCTGGTAGCATCATGTTCCTCAGTATTCGACCTGTCATAGAAATCTGCACCCTGCAGATAATATATGTACCCCATATCATACCAAACGTAGTAGATCGAAGGATCAAGCTCAGCAGCCTTTTTATAGGATTCTAAGGCTTTATCGATGAATTCAACATCTTCCTTGTTTATAAGGAGTCTTCCATTCCAATAAAATGATTCAGGGATAGTGGGATTATTTTCAATAACGCCTTCCATAAATTCAATTCCTTCATCAAATTGCTTTAATTGGATATATGTATCTGCTATGTTGGCAATTACATTCACAGAGTCTGGATACTTTATATAGGCCTCCTTGATAATTTCCAGTGCTTTCAGTGTATCTCCAATGGACATGTAATCCATTTTGATCTGCAGGTAAGTATTGGTTCCGCCAAAGTCAACTTCAGCGAGTTGTTTGTAATAATCAATGGCCTTCAGGTAGAGATCGTCGTTTTCTGTTTTGCCGGCTATTTCCCGGGAGATAATACCGGCATACTGCACCATAATGGTATCTATTTCACCTGCAAAAAGATCCATGTTATTCACCTCAAGCACATTTTCAAATGAATTGAGAGCTGCGTCATAACTATCACCATAATAGTGATTAACGCCATCTCTCTTAAACTGATTCTTAAGTTCAACCAGGTTTTCCTTGATCTTCTCACCCAGCTTGTCCTTTTCATCCAGTTCCAGGGCTTTGATGTATGCATCCAATGCAACCCTGAGCGGGTCCTCGTGAAGGGGATCAACCTTCTCCCACTCCCGCAGGGTACCATCCACGAAAGTATAGATCATGTGATCATAGATGTATTTTTCATGCAGCTCTCCGTCAATGGTGTCAGTCTCTATACCATTGGAGTCTTTATAGAAAAGGGTTACCGTTGTAGAGGCTATGCCTTCCTGCAACTGTTCCAGACCAATCATAAATGCATCCTGGAAAAGTTCTCCCCGTTTCTCCCAGGTAGCAGCTTTGACATTCTTCTTTGGATCCTGGATATCAGCATCACTTTTTTCCACCTTCTTTTTTACAGTATTGTAGTTCAGCAGAACCACGGTTGTACCATCCTGAGCGTACATGCTGCTTAAAACTGTGGCAATAATTACCAGTGTTACTAACTTTTTCATATCGATTGTGAATTTATATGTTCCAAAAATAACAACTTTACCTAAAACCTTCAAATAAGATGCCAGAACCGTTTACTGATCTGCAGCATCTTCTGACTGAGCATTCTCTGATTCTCCATTATCATCATTGGAAGGGACCTGTGTGGCTGCGGCAATCTCGTCGCCCTCCCTCAGATTAATTAACCTGACGCCCTGCGTGTTACGGCCCATCACCCGAACTCCCTTAACAGCAAGTCTGATGGCAATCCCGTTCTCAGTAATGATCATCAGGTCATCATCATCAGTTACTGCTTTGATGGCGATCAGATCACCTGTTTTACCAGTGATGTTAATGGTTTTTACTCCTTTTCCTCCCCGGTTGGTAAACCTGTAATCATTCAGCATGGAGCGTTTACCAAATCCGTTCTTTGAGATCACAAGGATATCTTTCTCATCCTTTTTAGCAGTAACAATGCCAACCACCTCATCCCTGGCACTGCCAAGGGTCATTCCTTTAACTCCTGATGCAGTTCTTCCCACTGCACGCACCCTGTTTTCATGGAAACGGATGGCCTTGCCTGACCTTACAGCCAGCATTAATTCCATATTGCCGTCGGTGAGTCTGGCGTCAAGCAGCGTATCCCCTTCCCTGACTATAATGGCATTGATTCCATTCTGGCGGGGCCTTGAGTATGCTTCAAGCCTTGTTTTCTTGATCACGCCCTTCTTGGTGGCAAGGACAATGAAGTTATTATTGATATACTCCTGGTCTTTGAGATTCTTAACATTAACGAAGGTCTTAACCGTATCTTCCTTTTCAATGTTGATCAGGTTTTGAATGGCCCTTCCCTTGCTGGCACGTACTCCTTCCGGTATCTGGTACACCTTGAGCCAGAAGCACTTACCGTTTTCCGTAAAAAACAGGATGGTGTTGTGCATGGTGGCCACAAACATATTCACCATGAAATCCTCCTCCCTGGTTATGCTGCCCTTAGCACCAACACCTCCTCTGTTCTGGGTCCTGAAATCATTCAAAGGTGTACGTTTGATATAGCCAAGTTTTGAAATGGTTATGACCATGTCCTCATCAGCATAAAAGTCCTCCGGATCAAACTCACCTGCATCAGGGACCATTTCAGTCCGGCGCTTATCACCATATTTCTCCTTCACCTCCAATAGTTCATCCTTGATGATCTGCATCCTCAAACCCTCATCAGAAAGAACCTGCTTGTAATAGTTAATCATCTTCATGAGGTCATCATACTCAGCACGCAGTTTCTCACGCTCGAGGCCTACCAGGCGCTGCAGTCTCATGTCCAGGATTGCTCTGGCCTGGATTTCGGTGAAACCAAATTTCTCCATCAATCCTTCCCTGGCTTCATCGGGTGTTCTTGAACCCCTGATCAACGCAATCACTTCATCAATATGGTCCAGGGCTTTAAGAAGACCCTCAAGGATGTGGGCCCTTTTCTCAGCCTGCTCAAGCTCATATTGTGTCCTTCTTACAATAACTTCATGCCTGTGGGCAACAAAATAGGATATGATCTGTTTCAGGTTCAATGTACGGGGCCTCCCTTTTACAAGGGCAATGTTATTAACATTGAAGGTGGTTTGTAACTGCGTGTATTTCAGTAGGTTATTAAGAACAACATGGGCGCTTGCCTCCTTCTTGAGGATGATCACGATGCGCATTCCCTGCCGGTCCGATTCATCATTGATGTATGAGATCCCTTCGATCTTCTTTTCGTTGATCAGATCAGCCGTTTTCCTGATGAGCTCAGCCTTATTAACCAGGTAAGGGATCTCGGTAATGATAATCTTCTCCCTTCCTGAATCAGTAACTTCAATTTCGCTTTTTGCCCTTACGACAATTTTTCCCCTGCCGGTTTCAAAAGCTTCCCTTACACCATTATACCCGTAGATAATACCGCCCGTCGGAAAATCAGGGGCTTTCAATATCTCTGTCAGTTCGCTGATTTCAATATCATTGTTGTCAATATAGGCTACAGTGGCATCAATGGAATCGCTCAGGTTGTGAGGGGCCATATTGGTGGCCATCCCCACAGCGATTCCGGAAGTGCCATTAATCAGCAATGTGGGAATCCGGGTGGGCATTACTGTGGGCTCCTCAAGGGTATCATCAAAATTAAGCTGAAAATCCACAGTATTCTTATCCAGATCGGACATGATGTCCTCGGCAATCTTTCGCAGCCTTGCCTCGGTATATCGCATGGCAGCCGGACTGTCTCCGTCCACTGATCCAAAGTTTCCCTGCCCTTCTATCAGGGGATATCGCAATGACCACGCCTGGGCCATCCTTACCATGGCATCATATACGGAGGTATCTCCATGTGGATGGTATTTACCCAGCACCTCTCCTACGATCCTGGCCGATTTTTTATAGGGCCTGTTAGATGCCATACCCAGTTCATGCATGCCAAAAAGCACCCTTCTGTGAACCGGTTTCAATCCATCTCTTACATCGGGCAATGCACGTGAAACAATCACCGACATCGAATAATCGATGTAGGCCGATTTCATTTCTTCCTCAATGTTTATTCTCAGTATTTTTTCGCCTTCCGCCATTTAATTGTAACTAATTAATTATCAATGCCTTGAGTATATAATTCCCACTATCTGGAATAACACACGAAAATAGTGATTTCCGACTTAAATCCCTCGCATTTAGAAGCCTTTTATTAACATTGAACAGTTTATAATAGATAATTGTTTTATTGATATATTCATGCCTTATTAGTTACTTTGTTTTTTACTAACAGAAGCAGGTTAAATCAATGGATGCACAATTTTCACAAAGAATAAAGGATGTACTGGGTTACAGTAAGGAAGAGGCGGTAAGACTGGGGAATTCGCATATCAGTGTAGAGCACCTGTTCCTGGGGATATTAAGAGATGGCGAGGGGCTTGCCATAGATGTGCTGGTTGTGCTGGGAGTTGAATTATATGACTTAAGAATGGCCATAGAAAAGAGTATCCGGAACGATCAACCCTCTACGGTCACTGATCCTGATAGTTTACCCCTTCTAAAGAGTGCAGAAAGAATCCTGAAACTTACACACCTTGAAGCACGTTCAATGAAAGAAAAAACAATTGATACAAATCACCTGTTGCTGGCTATCCTTAAGGACGATAACAACTACGCCACCAGGTACCTTGTTGAGAATGGAATAACCTACAATAAGGTGAAACAAGAAATTACTGATTCCCAGCCAGAAAGTCGTGCAGATTTTCCGGGTGATGAGGATGAAGAAGGCAGAGGGCCATTCAGTGGTGGCGGCCCGTCCGGAGGCGGTAAAGGCAGCTCAGGATCTTCACCAAAATCGAGTTCGGACACCCCTGTTCTGGATAATTTCGGGATCGACCTGACAAAGGCAGCAGAAGAGGATCGCCTGGATCCCGTAGTGGGCAGGGAGAGAGAGATCGAAAGGCTTGCACAGATCCTCAGCAGGCGTAAAAAGAATAATCCGATCCTTATTGGAGAACCTGGTGTGGGAAAATCCGCCATTGCGGAAGGCCTGGCTCTTCGAATCATTCAACGCAAAGTGAGCAGGGTGCTGTTTGATCAAAGGGTGGTAACCCTGGACCTTGCATCCATTGTTGCAGGAACCAAATACAGGGGACAGTTCGAGGAGCGCATGAAAGCCATACTCAATGAGCTGGTTAAAAATCCGTCGATCATTCTTTTCATTGATGAAATACACACCATCGTGGGTGCCGGAGGTGCAACTGGTTCACTGGATGCAGCCAATATGTTGAAACCAGCCCTGGCAAGGGGCGAAATTCAGTGTATCGGCGCAACAACCCTGGATGAATACAGGCAGCATATCGAAAAGGACGGTGCCCTTGAAAGAAGGTTCCAGAAGGTCATGGTGGAGCCTACCACTGTCGAAGAGACCATCGATATCCTCATGAATATCAAGGAGCGTTATGAGGAGCACCACAATGTGAATTACACAGATGAGGCGATAGATGCCTGTGTAAAGCTTACCCAGCGGTATATCAGTGACCGGCATTTGCCCGATAAGGCCATAGATGCACTCGACGAATCCGGTTCCAGGGTACATATATTAAATATTGTTGTACCCGACCAGATCGTGAACCTGGAACACGCAATTGAACACACCAAGCAGGATAAGATCCAGGCTGTTAAAAACCAGAATTTCGAAAAGGCAGCCAGTTACCGGGACAAGGAGAAAGATTTGCTGGATAAACTCGATTCGGAAAAGAAAAAATGGGAGAAGGAACTCTCATTGAACAGGGAGACTGTTGATGCGGAGAAAGTAGCCGAGGTGGTGGCCATGATGACCGGCGTACCCGTACAGAGAATCGCCCAGGCTGAAGGTACCAGGCTCCTGAAAATGGCCGATGAGCTCCGGGGAAGTGTGGTCGGTCAGGATGAGGCCATCGGCAAAGTGGTCAAATCCATTCAGAGGAACAGGGCCGGGTTAAAGGATCCCAACAAGCCCATAGGTACCTTTGTTTTTCTGGGTCCTACCGGTGTTGGTAAAACCCAGATGGCCAAAGTGCTTGCTATGTACCTGTTCGAATCGGTGGATAACCTGATCCGGCTCGATATGAGTGAGTACATGGAGAAGTTTTCCGTCTCCAGGCTGGTGGGAGCGCCTCCGGGGTATGTGGGCTATGAAGAAGGCGGACAACTTACGGAAAAGGTGCGCCGGAAGCCTTATGCTGTAGTGTTGCTTGATGAGATAGAAAAAGCACACCCTGACGTGTTTAACATCCTGCTCCAGGTACTGGACGAGGGTCAGCTAACCGACAGTCTTGGAAGAAGGGTTGATTTCAGGAATACCATCGTGATCATGACCTCTAATATCGGAACCCGTGAATTAAAGGATTTTGGACAGGGAGTTGGATTTGCCACCAAGGCCCGCCAGGATTCGGTCAATGAACATACCAAAGGGGTTATTCAAAAGGCCCTGAAGAGGGCTTTTGCGCCTGAGTTTCTGAACAGGATTGACGATGTTGTATTGTTCAATACCCTTTCGAGGGATGATATCCATAAAATCATTGATATAGAACTCAAAGGCCTTTATGACCGGGTTGGAAATCTCGGATTCAAGATAAAACTGTCAAAAGAAGCCAAAGACTATGTACTGGATAAAGGATATGATATTCAATATGGTGCAAGACCATTGAAAAGAGCCATCCAGAAGTACCTTGAGGATCCCATGGCTGAAACGATCATCAGATTTTCCCTGGAGGAAGGCGATACCTTGTTGGTCGATTTTATCAAGGAAAAAGAGGAGATCACTGTCGCCATTCAAAAGAAGAAAGGAGCATTGCCCAAAGGTAAAAAAGAACTACCAGAAGGTAAGAAGGAATTACCCGAATCGACGGAGTAACATTCATTCAACGACTCCATACAGGTCGAATTCCCCGGCCCCGGTAATTTTCACATTGTAGAAATTCCCGATGGAAAGGTCCTGCCCAAGCGGGATCAGCACTTCATTGTCAACTTCGGGTGAATCATATTGTGTACGGCCGATGTAGAAGGCTTCCTCCTGCCTGTCAATCAACACCTTGAAGGATCCCCCCACCCTGTCCAGGTTGATCTGCAAGGAAATATCCTGTTGAAGTTTCATGATAGTTTCTGCCATTTCAGTTTTTATCTTCTCCGGTACCTGGTCTTTAAAATGTCTGAATGAAGGTGCATCCTCTTCATGAGAGTATGGAAAAACTCCCAACCGGTCAAACCTGAACTCCTCCAGGAAATCCAGCAACTCTTTGAAGGTCTGTTCCGTTTCTCCGGGAAATCCAACAAGTACCGTGGTACGGAGAACCACATCAGGAATCTTTGTACGGAACTTTTCCAGCAATCTTTCAAGGGTATTCCTGTTATGTCCCCTTCCCATGGCAGATAAGATGTCATCATTGATGTGCTGGATGGGGATATCCATGTAATTACAGATCTTCTCTTCTGTAGCCATCAATTCGATCACCTCTTCAGGAAATCCGGTCGGGTATGCATAATGTAGCCTTATCCATTCGAGATCCTCTATCTTGAGCAATTCCCGAAGCAGATCGGGCAATGCTCGTTTCTGATATATATCAATCCCGTAATTGGTCAAATCCTGGGCAATGAGAATCAGTTCGCGCACTCCCCTGTTCACCAGGTTATTACTTTCCTGTATCAGGTCATCTATGGTTAGAGATTGTTGTGGCCCTCTGATACCTGGAATGGCACAAAAGGCGCATGTGCGGTTACACCCTTCAGCGATTTTAAGATATGCAAAATGAGAGGGAGTGGTTACCACCCGGTCTGTTAGCAATTGATGATCAAGTTTGCTGCCAGTCGCCTCAAGGATCCGGGCCATTTCCCAGACACCGAAAAATCCATCCACACCGGGTAGTTCAGCTTGTAAGTCTTCCTTATAACGTTCTGACAGGCATCCCATCACAAATAACTTCTGCAAATTACCCCGCCTCTTTTCTTCCAGGAAGGAAAGGATGGTATCAATGGACTCTTCCTTTGCATCCAGGATAAATCCACATGTATTGATGATTACAACATCCGCAGGTGTATCATATTCATTGTGCATGACCCGGTAGCCGGCGGCCCTGAACTGGTAAAGCAAATGCTCGGAATCCACCAGGTTCTTGGAGCAACCCAGCGTAAGAATGTTTAAGATCATGATTGACTGAAAAGGCTGTCCACAAATTCATGCCTGTCAAATACCTGCAGGTCTTCCATCTTTTCACCAATGCCAATATATTTCACAGGTATCTGGAATTGGTCAGATATACCCAGCACAACACCTCCCTTGGCGGTGCCATCAAGTTTTGTGAGAGCCAGGGCATTCACCTCAGTAGCTTTTGTGAATTGTTTCGCCTGTTCAAATGCATTCTGTCCGGTAGAACCATCAAGGATGAGTAAAATCTCATGGGGTGCATCGGGTATAACTTTCTGCATCACCCTGTTGATCTTGCTCAACTCATTCATGAGGTTCAACTTATTGTGAAGCCGGCCGGCAGTGTCGATAATGACTACATCTGCGTCACCGGAAACTGCCGAGGAGAGTGTGTCATAAGCCACCGATGCAGGATCAGAACCCATATCCTGTTTGACAATATCAACCCCTACCCTTTCGGCCCATATGCAAAGTTGATCAACGGCTGCCGCCCTGAAAGTATCTGCAGCACCCAGAATGACTTTTTTACCAGCTTTTTTAAATTGGTAAGCCAGTTTAGCAATGGTGGTGGTTTTCCCGACACCGTTCACCCCAACCACCATGATGACATAAGGTTTCGCAGGCAATTCTTCATCAAATCCAGCCACCAGTCCAGCGCTGTTCTCTTCCAGTAAAGAAGCTGTTTCTTCCTTCAAAATAGTGTTTAATTCGCTGGTATTCAGAAATTTTTCTTTAGATACCCTGGATTCGATACGCTTAATGATTCTCAGGGTGGTTTCCACACCTACATCGGAGGTAATAAGCACTTCTTCAAGGTTATCAAGGACCTCATCATCCACCCTGGATTTCCCCACCACGGCCCTGGAAAGCTTCTTAAATACACTTTCCTTTGTCTTTTCCAGACCTCTGTCAAGTGTCTTCTTTTTATCAGAGGAGAATATTCCCATGGTGGTTCAGATATAAAAAAAAGCCCTCTTGTGACAAGAAAGCTTTATAACGAAACTATGATAGACAATGATTATTTACTGAAGAAATCATTGATGTGATCATTGTGCACAACTTCCTCGTCGAATGCGTAGGCCCCTGTTTTAGGAGAACGAACCATTTTGATGCATTTTGTGAAGTTCCTGCCTTCGCCGCTCTGTAATGTTGCAACTACCTTCTTTGCCATTTTTCAGATTCTTATTTGATTTCGCGATGTAGTGTTACTTTTCTCAATACGGGATTGTACTTCTTCAACTCAAGTCTGTCAGGAGTGTTTTTCCTGTTCTTCGTTGAGATATAACGTGAAGTACCGGCCATTCCGCTTTCCTTATGCTCTGTACATTCCAGAATTACCTGTATCCTGTTTCCTTTACCTTTTTTAGCCATTTCCTGTTTTGAATTAATAAGATTTCAGAAATCCTTTTTTAACGGCCTTATCCAATGTAGCCTTCAACCCATTTTTATTGATGGTGCGTATTCCCTGTGCAGAAATCCGAAGACTAACATACCTGTCCTCTTCAATAAGATAAAATTTCTTATCAAACAGATTGGGCTGGAAAGTCCTTTTAGTCCTTCTTTTAGAGTGAGATACATTGTTTCCCACCATCATCTTTTTTCCTGTTATCTGACAAGCTTTAGACATTATTCCTTATATTTTCAGATCGATTCTTCTAAACGAGGCGCAAATTACGTCATTATTTATGAAATAATCAAACTATTTCTGCAAAAATAGCTCCCGGAGACACCCTGTTAAAGGGTATCCAGAACCAGCCTGCGAAGAAGCTGCATGGCCGAATAGGAAGCCTGTGCAATGACCCGCTCCCTGGAACCTCCAAACAAGTACTTTCTTGAGTAAATCCTCTCATGATAAACAACAGATATCCAGGTTGTCCCCACTGGTTTATCATCAGTCCCACCATCGGGCCCGGCTATCCCTGAAGTGGCAATGGCTGTATCGGTACTTAAATAATGCCTTACTCCCTCGGCCATCTGTTCTGCAACCTCACGGCTAACGACTCCTTTTATGTTGATAAGTTGTGCATCCACCTGCAGGAGATCCGTTTTTATGCGGTTATCATAAGCGACTACAGATCCGGTGTAATAGCCTGAGCTGCCAGGAACTGAAGTAATCAGCCTGGCGATGTTTCCCCCCGTACAACTTTCTGCCGTTGACAGTGTCAATTCTTTCTCTTTCAACAACCTTCCAAGAGACTCTTCCAGACTGATGTCATCATACCCAAACACATGTTGTGGTATAATTTTCAACAAGTTACCAACTAATACCTTAAGTAGCTGTTCGGCGTCACTGGCACACTTGTCAACAACGGTAAGGCGTAACCGGACCAGACCGGGCCTGGGCAAATAAGCCAGCTTAACACATTCCGGCAAACCGGATTCCCAATCCCGCAGCAGCATAGCCAGGTAAGATTCCGGAACTCCCTGGGTCATGATGGTTTTATGTACTACATGGGGTACATGGACCATTTCCTGAATCTTAGGCAAAACATGGTCCTGCATCAATCCTTCCATCTCATAGGGAACACCTGGCAGGGACACAAGGATCGTTCCACTGTGTTCAAACCACATACCCGGAGCGGTGCCATGATCATTCATCAGTACAATGCATGAGTCGGGTACATCGGCCTGCCGGATGTTGGAATCGATCATGGTGCGTCCTCTCTCTTTAAAAAAGGCTGTGATCTTATCCAGTACTTCAGGATTGGTTACCATTGAACTATTGAAGTAGGCAGCCAGGGTCTGCTTGGTAAGATCATCTTTGGTTGGGCCCAGACCACCGGTCATAATAAGCAGGTCATACTTCCCAATGAGCCGATCGAGGGTTGAGCTGATCTGTTGCGAATCATCTGAAACTGTCACCATCTCACTCACAACTACGCCAAGTGTATTCAGTTGCTTTGAAATCCATACCGCATTGGTATCCGTAACCTGACCGATCAGGATCTCATCCCCTACTGTTATAATGGCGCTGTTCAATTGGAATCGAGTTTTTTTATTAATCATCCACCTGAGTGTAATTTATGTTTAATAATGAACATGTTCGTTTCAGGTGGATGGTAAAATTATATAAATAAAACCACTATGGAGCAGCGTTTATTGGGGAAAGCTTCTTAAATTATTAAATTGGCACTACTTTCGCTTTATGTCAATCCAACAAACAGCTTTACTGGAAGTAGCTGCACAATTTGTAAACAGCACGGTCAGTCATATTTTTTTAACCGGTAAAGCAGGAACCGGTAAAACTACTTTTTTAAAAGATCTCGCATTAAAAACACACAAGAATTTCGTTATAGTAGCACCTACCGGCATAGCTGCATTAAATGCGCAGGGTGTAACCATTCACTCGCAGTTTTTATTACCTTTTGGCAGTTTTATTCCGGAGAGGGAACCTGCTGGTAATTACAGCACATCTACTAATTTTTATACACAACATACCCTCGCTCGCAAGCACTCCTTAAACAGTGTACGCAAGCAAGTATTGCGGGCTACAGACCTGCTCATAATAGATGAGGTGAGTATGCTGCGCGCAGATATTTTAGACGCCATCGACTACCGTATGCGTAGCGCAAAAGTCAATTTTTCCCAAAGCTTTGGGGGGACACAGCTAATTCTGATTGGCGACCTTTACCAACTTCCGCCTATTGTTAAAGATGACGAATGGCATGTGCTGCAAAAGTACTATAAAAGCATGCATTTTTTTGAAGCTCTCGCCTTAAAAAATGACGGGATGGTCTATATTGAACTGGATGAGATTTTCCGGCAGCAGGATGAAAAATTTATAGGGATCCTGAATAATTTACGAAATAACATCACTACTGAAAAAGACATTGCTACGCTCAACAGTTATTACCGTAGTGAAAATAATATAGATACGGACAAAGAGATTATTACGATCACCACACACAATTACAAAGCCGATGCAATCAACACAAAAGAGTTGGGTAAACTACCCGGTCCATCATCTTTTTTTGATGCAGATATCACAGGGGATTTTCCTGAAAAACTTTATCCGCTGCCGGAAAGAATTGAGTTAAAAGCAGGTACCCAGATCATGTTTATAAAGAATGACACCAGTGGGGAAAGGGTTTATTTCAATGGCAAACTGGCACGCATAGATCACATAGATGATGGGGATATTACAGTGATAATGGCCGGTACAGACAGGGAATTTGTGCTTTGTAAAGAGCATTGGGAAAACAAAAAATACACCATCAATCAGGAAAGCAAGGAACTGGAAGAGGAGGTGGTAGGAATCTTCTGGCAATACCCAATAAAACTGGCGTGGGCCGTAACCGTACATAAAAGTCAGGGTTTAACTTTCGAAAAGGCCGTAATTGATGTCGGTCAGGCTTTTGCACCAGGGCAGGTATACGTAGCACTTAGCCGCCTGCGAAGTTTGGAGGGCTTAGTTTTGCGAACGCGAATTAATACATCATCCATAAGCAGTGACAGGGATGTAGTTGCATATACCCAGAGTAAAGAACAACAAAAGCCGCTGCCGGTATTGCTGCAGGAGCAGCAGCGAAAGTTTTTGGAGCGGCTACTGATCACCACCTTCGATTTTTCCGACATAGCAAAGCAGTTGGATTATCTTCAAAACAACAAAGCCGGGAAAATGGAGTTTGAAGATGAATCGATGCGGCAAGCCATAGCGATCATACAAGGGCGATTTAAGGGTGAAAAAAAGAATACCGCAATATTCAAAACACAATTGCTGAGATTGCTCAGTCAGGATGCTTCAGAAAAATTACTTGAACGCATAGCCAGGGGTAGTGCCTATTATAGTGCTTTTTTAGAAGAAAACCTACGTCAGCTCCTGGTGCACTTAGCAGAGGTAGAGCGTTATACACGTACAAAAACCTACCGCAATATTTTAAGTGAAATTGAGCAGTTAATGATGAAATCCCTGGCCGAAATGGAAAAGGTGGGTTATATAGCTGACTGCATAATATCCGGCAAAGAGATCGGAAGATTGGAGGAGCAAAACAGAAAGATCATACAACGCAGGATTGAACTGTGGAAAGTTGCAGAAAAGGCGGCGTATGAGAATCCAAAGTTTACTTCCCGTAAAAGCGGACGCAAACGCAAGAAAGGCAGGAATCTGGAAAAGGGGGAAACCTACAAAATCACCTTTGCCATGTTACAGGAGGGCAAGCCCATTAAGGAGATAGCCAAATTAAGAGGGTTGGCCGTTTCAACGATAGAGAGTCATATGACCAGGGGCATTGAAGCCGGTGATGTGCGGATTTTGAATGTGCTTTCAGAAGATGTTGTGGATGAGATAGTTAAAGAATTGAACGAGACCTCTGAAGTTTTAAGCAAAGTTCACAATGCTTTAAAGGGTAAATACAGTTATGGGGTGTTGCGTATGGTGCAGGCACATTTATTTACCAATTGATTTTTCTATTGTCTGACAAACTTTATTTGCTTATTTTTGCTTCACATGCGGGAGTAGCTCAGCGGTAGAGCATCAGCTTCCCAAGCTGAGGGTCGGGAGTTCGATCCTCCTTTCCCGCTCTTTTAAACCCTTCATAATATGGGTTATACGAGGACTCACAATAATAACTGCTGTGAGTCCTTATTTTTTTGCAATGAAATTTGCAATATAAAATACACCATAATACATTCCTTTCAAGAAACAACCAAGATGCTAAAATAATACTCTACCTGAACATACGAGCATAACAGAATAGCAATTCAAACGGGTATATTCTCCCACCATAATTACGGTCATCTTGCGGTATCTGTCTGTAATCAGCATTAACCACCGATGTAACTGCCAGACCTGCATGCAGTTTCAATCTCGATTTCTTTTTATCATAACACAGTCCGCCACAAATAGATAAATATATGTTCCTGAAGTACTCATCAGGAATACCCCAATCCAAAGACCCTACTTCTGGTCTCATCAACCATGATGGAGTAATACCACCAAAGGCATACATTTGTTGCTTCAGAACCTTCCCAACATACGAATAGTATTTGAGTGGAATATCAATACCGTAAAAATTAAGAGTTGGAAGTCCTCGTGTATATCCGCCATCTGCTTTATAATTGTAGCGAGCTACATATGATGAACTCCGTCTGGCAAACATCATCCCAAATTCAAGGTATCTGTTAGGACTTAAATTCTTCTCAGCCACAAAACCAATTTGGAATGGTAACCAAAGAAATCGCTGCAACAGATATTCTCTGTAAAAATTATTGTTGTCAAGATTAAAATCTATAACAGTCCCATAACCAATACCTAACTCTATCCCACCGACAAAAGGGTCATTATTCTTCTGGGCGGAAACGCTTGAAGATAGGCAAACAACTAAAATGAGAATCCTGATTCCCATGTATTAATAACATAGAACTCAACAAAATATTATCTTCACTTCACAGCATATGGCAACTGGATAAACTCCACGGGTATGCAATGTACCAACGCAACCAGTGAGTTCTAAAAAGCATCATAGCAATAAAATACCATACTAAACTTAGGTAATGAAAAAGTTAGCATTGTTGTTTTTTATCTCAATCATGTTTTTTTCTTGTGAGAAAGAATATCTGATTCCCAATAAAGAAGTCCCAGACTGGTTGAAGACAAAAATTAGTCAAGATGAGCAAGAAATGAAAGACTTCCCCAAATCATGGAAATATTATGGTGCTTGGTTGCGTTATGATTGGCAAAATGAATACTATTTTGAATACCATAATCCTTTAAGTTCCTCAATGCCAAGAGCGATATCAGTAAGTGGTGATACTCTTCATATCTGGGCAAACGATGTGAATACTGATTATTACAAAGAAAAATGTTGCATGACATCTGTTTGGGAAGCACCTAAGTTCTCAGGCACACCCTATAATTAATTACCTTTTGAGGGAGTTATGGAATTCATTTCGGATTTACTGAAAATCCTCCCTATACCCTAAACACAGCCGCACACTCTAAATAGCTGAACACCTAATTTATTGTAATTAGCAGATAATCACCTTCAGGGAAATTTTCCGCATGGCTAATTACCGTTGTGTTGCAGACTCCAGAACCACAGTCCCGGTTCTCTGTGGCTACGCTCAGTAAATACTGGACTCCAATACCTGTACTGCATGACCCAGAGCATCATACCCTGCAAAAGCACTGATTTTCTACAAGATTTTTTCCGGGAACTTTCAGAGAGTCCCGGAATAAATAGAGGAATTTTTTTGTTAGGATTTTTGAATCGAAATCAAAGCGGGTCAGGCAATGGAATTAGTGATTTAAGAGAAAAGGGCAATCATGGCTTCATTCATCAATGAAGCACCCCGGCTCTGAGGGTGTACTCTCTCTCTCTCCCTCCCCTAGCCACAGATACGGTGACTGGGGATGCTTGAGCATCATTACTGCTGATGCTGAAAGCCAGATGTAAATGGGAAATAACAATGTACATTTTTTCGCAAATAGGAATGTACCGTTTTTAGCAAATAACGATGTACTTATTTTAGCAAATAAGAATGTACATTTTCTTTTAAGGAGGAAGATCTTTC
>SDBV01006483.1_pt1 | contig 16207 bp, 14 predicted proteins | sample 2277081 | NCBI WGS metagenome assembly SDBV01 (sample SAMN10402039, study PRJNA504765) | marine sediment metagenome | isolation source: marine sediment core GS10_PC15, 223 cmbsf | place: Arctic Ocean: Southern Knipovich Ridge | collected 2010
CCTTATGTCCAGCCTTGTGTAATGCGTCAATTTTGTACCTTTGTTCCATTGTGAGATGGCAATAACTTTTCTTTGTCATTTTGCAACGATTAATATTTTTTAGCACTTCAAAGATAAGCGAGCGAGCTCGCTTATCTTTGATCTCTAATCGTCGCACTTACTAATTGAATTTTCGCACCCTTAGATAACCTGTCCGGATGTCAAGTTAATTAAAATTTTTATTACTGAGTCTTACTCTTATTAACATTTTTCCTTGATCCTTCATATAGATCATATTTTTGGTATTTGCATTGGATGGGGCCATTAAAGAGCGATATTTTTTTGCCGGGTCTGAGTTCAAGGTGTTTTAAAGCTTCGGGGTTACCACTCAGCACCCAGGCCTGAAATCCTTTGAATCGGTGTTTCAGAGAATCTCCAATGCTCTTGTACAGTTCAAATAAATTGCTCTCATCGAATCGTTCCCCGTAAGGCGGATTCATGATCAGAATCCCATCATTCAGATCAGTGTTCCAGGATTCAAAAGCAGACTTCCTGACTTGAATCTGCCCCAGCAATCCAGCACTGGCAAGATTCTTCTGGGTTGCCCTTATTGCCTGTGCAGAAATATCGGAGGCAATGATAGTAAATTCTTTATTTTCAATAAGATATCTTTCGCGCCGAATGGAATTAAACCGGAGTGGATCGTAATCTTTCCATTTCTGGAATCCAAAGCCATTCCTGTAATGTCCCCCTGGGATTCCTTTTGCTATCATTCCAGCTTCAATTGAAAGGGTTCCGGATCCACACATCGGATTCAGGAATGCTTGTCCAGGGTTCCAGCCTGTCAGTAAGATCATTCCTGCGGCAAGGACCTCATTAAGTGGAGCCAGAAATGGTTCTGTTCTGTACCCCCTTTTGTGAAGTGAATCTCCCGAACTGTCAAGCGACACACTGCATTGTCTATCTGTAAGATGAATATTAATTCTGACATCCGGATCTTTTAGATCTACGGATGGCCTTTTACCTGTTCTGTCCCTGAACCTGTCAACAATCCCATCCTTTACGCGTTGGGAAATAAATCCTGAATGACGGTAGAGTTTACTCAACAACACAGTATCAACGGCGATAAGATCACTTGAATTCATAAATTTTTCCCACTCTATGTCCCTGATTCCCTGATAGATATCATTCTCGTTTCTTGAAGGAAAGGAGCGAATCGGCATAAGTATCCTCAGAGCGGTTCTAAGGTGATAGTTTGCCCTGTACATCATATCTCTGTCCCCTCCAAAGGATACTGCACGGTTATGGATGCGGACGCTTTCTGCGCCCATCGACTCAAGTTCTCCGGCAAGGACCTCTTCCAGGCCGAAGAGTGTTGTAGCAAGCAGGTCTTTCATTTTATTCGATTATGAAGATAATGGAAATGCCTTAATATTGCCTTCTGTGCGTTTACATTTCGCTCTGTTCCCCTACCCCTTACAATTTCCCAGGGAACTCCCAGTTCTTCCAACTCATTCATGTACCGCTCAAACAAATACGCTCGCCTGGATCCAGGATTTTCCCTGACAGGGTCCTCTACCCATTTAAGATCAATATTACATAGCAGGAACAGGTCAATTCCGGAGTCTTTCAGAACAGGAGTAATCCAATCAGGCACTCTCTTAAATACCTCCTGGAACCAGACCTTGGTTATTATCAGAAAGGTGTCCAGGATTATAACTTGATTGGTATCTCTCTCGGCATCCTTAAGCTGTTTCAACTGGACACTGGCTATATGTTCCACGTCTTCGTATGTATATCTGCGGTCAAGTTGCTCAACATAACTACGGGCATATTCGGGTATATATTTTTCTCCCAGAAGGGAGGAAAGATGCATGGAAATCTCCGTTTTACCTGTAGATTCAGGTCCCGTTACTACTATTTTAATCAGCGGATTATCCATAGACAACAAGATCCTTTTTCCATTGTATATATCCAAAAATCGCGATGACCGAGTAAATTAAATACAAAATCGATGAGGGATACAGGCCCTTGTAAAAATAGAGTGCTGCTGCTATTGCATCCACAACTATCCAAACGAGCCAGTGTTCCAGGATTTTCCGGGCTAACATCCAGGTCGCAATTATACTTGCAGCTGTCGTAAACCCATCTCCCCAGGGTACGTCTGAATCGGTGAAATTTTTAAGTATGGCCACAATACCAAGAAAAGTCACCATTCCCACCGCGGAAAGCGTCCAGATCAGCCTTGAGGTGATATTTGTAACAGGTAATTTTTCCAGTCCTGATTTGTGCTGTCCCCCTTTCACCCAGTAAATCCATCCATATATACTAACTCCCAGGTAGTAGACCTGTAATCCCATATCTGCATAGAACCTACTAAAGAAAAAAATCCAGATAAATAATACTGAGGAAAGTATGCCGAATGGCCATAGCCAGATGATTTGCCTTACGGAGAAATAAAGATAAACCAGGCTCGTAACTACGCCAAGGACTTCAATATAGTTCCCGGAGAGCCAGTGCAACTGTTAATGTATTTGCTGAAGAAGTGCCTGGTAAATACCCTGAGCTTCTAATACCTCCAAAGCCTTTTTAACACTTTGGTTTTCTCTGTTTACAACTTCGTAAAACTCATTTGTATTCCAAAGGTCTCTCGCCATGTAGGCTTTAACAATCATCATTATATGCTCCCTGGATTTTTCATAATCCGTTTCATTTAATTCAAGATCCTCTTCAGTTGCATATGCAACAAGTTCATTCATGATATCATCACTTACCTTGAATTCATCATTAAACTTCTTGAAAGATGTGTAATCCCGAAGGAATTCATCCCTGTGATTATCCACATAGGAAAGCACAAAGAAATTGAGAATTCCACGGTTCACCATCTTGTTAAAATATCCGGAAATAAAGCTGGTATCAATTGGGACAAAATAGTCGGGCATTATACCCCCGCCACCATATACAGGCCGTTGGCTTACAAGAGTCTTGAATTTGAGGGAATCCGGAAAGTGAATACTGTCAGAACTACTTAACTCACCAGAGTTATAGCGATTGATCAGATCTCTTGAATATTCATCGAAACCATTATCATAGGGTTTTTGGATTAACCTTCCAGTTGGCGTGTAATACCTTGCTATGGTTAATCTAATCATTGAACTGTCAATCAGCAACATAGGGTTTTGAACCAGACCTTTCCCAAAGGACCTTCTTCCCACAATCACTGCGCGGTCCCAGTCCTGAACAGCCCCGGCAACAATCTCACTGGCGGAAGCAGAGGCCTGATCAATTATCACCACAAGGCGACCGTCCTGGAAATCTCCTCGTGCTGAAGCAAAAAATTTGCGTTTGGGGTGAGTATTTCCTTCCGTATATACGATCAATTTACGCTCAGCCAGAAACTCATCGGCAAGTTTGATGGCCACATCCATATATCCGCCCCCATTTCCTGAAAGGTCCAGAATTAAGTCCTCCATCCCTTCCTTCCACAGATCATTGGTAGCTTGCCGGAACTCGTCCATGGTTGTAAAGGAAAAACGGTTGAGTTTTATATACCCCACATTGTCTTTTATCATGTAGGAAGCATCAAGGCTGTATATGGGAATCTTATCCCTGGTAATAGTAAAATCAAGTAACTCAGCGACTTTCCTTCGGTGAATGGATATTGTAACCCTGCTACCCTTTTTGCCCCTCAGTCTGTCAAACACACCGGAATTGGAAATACCTATTCCGGCGACATTCTCGTCTTCGATAAGTACGATTCTGTCGCCAGGTTGAATACCGACCTTCTCAGATGGACCGTTGGGTACCGGATTGATTACGAATATGGTATCATTCAGAATATTGAAGCTGACACCTATGCCCTCAAAGTTCCCTCGCAGAGGTTCAGACATCGCTTTAACCTCCTCGCTGGTAAGATAAGTAGAATGCGGATCCAGAGTATGCAGCATTTCCTTGATCGCGGTTTCAACCAGTTCAGATTGATCGACGCTATCAACATAATACTTGCCTATCCAGTTCAATGCCTGGCTGAATTTCAAGGATTCATCAGTAAATACCTGTGATTGGATATTGGATGTGATCATGGGTGTAATCATTAAGAATAACACCAGGATCCGGAATGAGTTCTTCATTTTTTGTCCTCCGAATTTCGATAAGATTTCAAAGATATTAAAAAAAAGACTGTTTAATTCTGTATACTCGGGGTGGCTCCTGAATTAACCAGTATTTAACTACTCCCACTCAATGGTAGCAGGTGGTTTAGAGCTTATATCGTAGACGACTCTGTTAATACCACGTACTTTGTTAATTATGTCATTCGACACCCGGGCGAGGAATTCATAGGGCAACTTGGCCCAGTCCGCCGTCATACCATCTGTTGATGTAACTGCCCTTAGGGCAACTGCTTTCTCATAGGTTCTTTCATCACCCATAACACCGACGGATTGTACCGGAAGTAATATCACACCTGCCTGCCATACCTCATCATAAAGACCCGTTTCCATTAAACCACCAATAAAAATATCATCGGCTTCCTGAAGCATCCTTACTTTGTCATCTGTAATGTCACCCAGGATTCGCACCGCAAGTCCCGGACCGGGAAAGGGATGCCTGTGCAAAACAATTGGATCGAGGCCAAGGGCCTTACCCACCCTTCTAACCTCGTCCTTAAACAAAAGTTTAAGCGGTTCAACAATCTTCAGGTTCATTTTCTCCGGAATTCCACCAACATTATGGTGAGATTTTATTTTGGCAGAAGGTCCGTTTACAGAAATAGATTCGATAACATCAGGATATATAGTACCCTGTGCCAGCCATTTGACATCATTCAATTTACCAGCCTCCTCTTCAAAAACCTCAATAAAGTTTCTGCCTATGATTTTTCTTTTCTCCTCAGGATCTGTTATACCTGAGAGGCCGTCGAGGAATTTTTTACGGGAATCTACCCCTATTACATTAAGTCCCAACTCCTTATAAGTTTCAAGCACTTTTTCAAATTCATTCTTCCGGAGAAGTCCGTTATCGACAAATATACTTGTCAACTGTTTGCCAATGGCCTGGTGCAGTAACAGAGCAGCAACAGATGAATCGACACCTCCAGACAGTCCAAGTATGACATTATCTTTTCCAAGTTTATCCCTTAGCTCAATTACAGAGGATTCGGCAAATGAGTCCGGTGTCCATGACATACTGCACCCGCATATGTCCTTGAGAAAATTCTGAAGAATTTGTTTCCCCTCCGTGGTGTGGTATACCTCAGGGTGGAACTGGAGTCCGAATACAGAATCTCCCTGAACCTGAAATGCTCCAGCCTCAATATCACCTGTACTGGCAATGACCCTGTAATCTTCCGGGAGCCTCATAATAGTATCACCGTGTGACATCCATACCTGGGAATCCTGGCTTACTTTATTGAGCAGGGGAGAACTGTTATCAACAAAGGACAGGTTGGCCCTGCCGTATTCGCGGCTGGCAGATGGGCGGACTTCACCCCCGTTGGACTGGGCAAGGTACTGTGCACCATAACATATTCCAAGTATTGGTATCCTGCCGTAAATCTCACTTAAGTCTGGCATCGGGGCATTCTCATCCCTCACAGAAAAAGGACTGCCTGAAAGTATGATGCCCTTAATATCGGGACCTGGTTCTGTTATCTGGTTGTAAGGATGGATTTCGCAATAAACGCTCAGTTCTCTGACCTTTCTGGCGATAAGTTGGGTATACTGTGATCCGAAATCAAGAATATAGACTGTGTCCTGCATATTATGTAAGAATATCTGAAAGGCAAATATAATCAATTAATCTACCTCAAAAACATCTCCGTCATTCACTGCTATGGTGTTCTCAAAGGTTTCTCTGGCCTCCAATTCAAACCCGGAAGAATCCTTATAACGTGATGAGAAATGCCCGATAAGCAGCTTGCCTGCATTTGCCTGCCTGGCAAACTCTGCAGCCTGCCTGGAGGTTGTATGATAAGTCTCATGAGCAAGTTTTTCATCCGCATGCAGAAAAGTGCTTTCATGATACAGGAGATCTACATTCTTAATCAGTGGCAGAATGGCCTGATTTGGTCTTGTATCCGAACAATATGCATAGGACCTTGGGACAGGTGGATTCATTGTAAGATCATCATTGGAGATTACACTGCCATCCGGCAGAATAAAGTCGGATCCTTTTTTAATTTCTGCAATTTCCCGTACTGGTATTTTATACTCAATTATTTTTTCTTTAATCATGTTCCTTTCTTTCTCTTTTTCGCGGAACAGAAAACCACAGGTTGGTATCCTGTGTATGAGAGGCAGGCTTCGTACCTCTATATTCTTGTCTTCGTAAACAAGCGCAGATCTTCTACTCTGGATTCTGTGAAATGCAATATCATAATCATAATCACTCTGAAAAAATTTCAGATGATCCAGAAGCATTTCCTCAAGTAACCCGGGACCGTAAATGTGAAGAGGTTCCTTCCTTCCAAGCAAATTCATTGTAGAGAGCAACCCGAACAAACCAAAAGTATGGTCTCCATGAAGATGGGAAATGAATATATGGTTGATCTTCCCCAGCCTGATCCTGTATTTGCGCAGCTGCATCTGTGTACCTTCTCCGCAATCGATCAAAAAAAACCGCTCATTCGCTTTCAGCAAATGAGCAGTTGGAAATCTTTCAGATGTAGGCAAAGCAGAACTGCTGCCCAGTATAGTCACGCCAAATGACACCTCAGGGTTATTAATCGACTGACTTTATCAAATCTGCACCTTCCTCAACAGAATTGGTAATATTCAATACTGTATCCAATTGAGAAATTGTAATTAAACGTTCAACAGCTTCATTAAGTCCGGTCAGGACAAATGTACCGTTTGCATTTTTACAAAGACGATTGGCAACAAGAATCGCACTAAGACCGGAAGAATCACAATACCGTACTTTTTCGAGATTAAGCACGATGTTCTTCTCACCGTTCCCTGAAACCAGCACGAGTTCTGACTTAAGAGTCGGAGCAATATGCGTATCCAGTTTCTCCTCCAATACCTCAATCAATGTGTAGTTGTCCAGTTTATCGATCTTGAATTCCATATGCAGAGAATTTAATTGTAATGCCTACTTATCTTTTGGCTTGTCTTCTTTTGCTTTGGTCTTCTTCTCGTTCTCTTCCATCTCGGTCTTTAAGGCTGCCAGTTCAGAAATGTCTCCCAAAGTTGTCTTTTCAAGATTACTCTTGATTTTCCTTGTGGTCCTTTTGGTGTCAGCCGCTTCAGTTCTTTTCTGCTTATCCTCAGCACTTTTATGCTTGTCTTCAAAAGTCCTGGTGTGAGAAAGGACAATTCTTTTGGCAGACTTGTTGAATTCAATAACCTTGAAATCAAGTTTTTCATCTGCTTTGATAAGAGAACCGTCTTCCTTTTTCATGTGCTTCAGTGAAGCAAAACCTTCAACACCATATGGAAGTGCAATTATAGCACCCTTGTCAACTACCTCAAGAACAGTACCTTCATGAACCGAGTTCTGTGTAAACATAGATTCAAATACATCCCATGGATTTTCTTCCAGTTGTTTATGACCGAGGCTCAATCGCCTGTTCTCCTTATCAATTTCCAGGACTACCACCTCAATCAGTTCACCGATTGCTGTAAACTCAGCCGGATGCTTGATTTTCTTAGTCCAGGAGAGGTCAGAAATATGTATTAATCCGTCTACACCTTCCTCTATTTCAACGAACACTCCGAAGTTAGTAAAGTTACGAACTTTTGCGTTATGTTTCGTTCCAAGGGTATATTTTTCTTCAATTTCTTCCCAAGGATCAGTCTTCAACTGCTTCATACCCAGAGACATCTTACGATCTTCCCTGTCAAGGGTAAGAATCACTGCCTCAACTTCATCGCCAACATTAAGGAATTCCTGGGCGCTGCGCAGGTGCTGAGACCATGACATTTCAGAAACGTGTATTAGTCCCTCAACTCCTGCAGCAATCTCAACGAAAGCCCCATAGTCTGCCATAACCACAACCTTACCTTTAATCTTGTCTCCAATATTCAGTTTCTCATCAAGTGAATCCCACGGATGAGGAGTAAGTTGTTTGAGGCCAAGAGCAATTCTTTTCTTGTCATCATCAAAGTCCAGGATAACAACGTTCAATTTCTGGTCAAGCTGAAGTATTTCTTCGGGATGGTTTACCCTGCCCCATGAGAGATCAGTGATATGGATTAATCCATCAACACCACCCAGATCAATAAATACACCGTATGAAGTGATATTTTTCACCGTGCCTTCAAGAACCTGTCCCTTTTCAAGCTTGGCAATAATCTCTTTCTTCTGCTGTTCGAGTTCTGCTTCGATGAGTGCTTTATGTGAAACAACCACATTTTTGAATTCATGATTAATCTTGACAACCTTGAATTCCATAGTTTTTCCAACAAATGCATCGTAATCACGGATAGGCTTGACATCTATCTGGGATCCGGGGAGGAAAGCCTCGATACCGAATACATCGACAATCATACCGCCTTTTGTCCGACACTTAATATAGCCCTTGATAATTTCATCCTGGTCAAGGGAAGTATTAACCCTGTCCCAGGAACGCATGGCACGTGCTTGTTTGTGTGAAAGTACCAGTTGTCCTTTTTTATCTTCCTGGCTCTCTACATATACTTCGACGGTATCACCAGCAGCAAGCTCAGGATTGTACCTGAATTCATTCAGGCTGACCACACCTTCTGACTTGTAGCCAATATTAATAACAACCTCTCTCTTGTTCAAAGAGATGACCGTACCGTCAATAACTTCAGCCTCTGATATCGATGAAAGGGTTTCATCGTACATTGATTCAAACTTTGCCCTCTCATCGCTGACAACCTGTGTCTCCTTCTTACCGAAATTCTCCCAATCAAATTCACCGGCCGAATCACCATACTCAAGAGATACCTTAAGTTCCCGGGAAGCTTCCGGAACTGCTGGAGCCTCTACAGCCTCTTCTATTTGTGCATCTGCATCTGCAGATTCTTCAGCCTTCGGTTCCGGGGAATCTTTTGTTTCTTTTTCAGCCTTAACCTCAGGAACTTCTTTTTCCTTGGTTTCAGTAGCTTCTGTTGTAGTCTCAGCCTGAGGTTCCTCTTTGGAGTCCTCTTTCTCAGATTTTTCAACCTTGGTTTCGGAGACTTTGTCTTTGGACTTTTTTACAGGATCTTCAGATTTGACTGCTTTTTCAGTCTTGGCTTTTGGGGTTTCTTCTTTGGCTTCCTTTTCGGCTTTTGCCTCAGGAGCTTCTTTGGAGTCTTCTTTTGCTTTGGTCGGCGACTTTGCCTTTGGAGTTTCTTTAACCTCAGCTGGTTTTTCTGTCCCGGTAACTGCCTGCTCAGCCGTTTTCTTCTTTACCGGGGCCTTTTTTTTCTCAACACTTTCAGGATTCTCTACGACCTCGTCCTGGGTGTTTTTGTTTTCTGCATTCATTGAACAAAATAATTAATAATTAATAAGTTAGACAATATTTATGGTAAATTGAGGTGCAAAAGTAAAACAATATTCTTAATTGCGCCAATCTTCAATCAAAATTTGCTGATTATTTAGCCGTTAAGTATGTGAGGGAAAAGAAAAAAATTATCTTTAGACCCCAAATTAGAATCATTATAAGTTACATCAAATATTAGCTCTTAGAATTATGAAAGTAGCAGTAGTCGGAACCGGATATGTGGGACTGGTCACAGGGACATGTTTTGCTGAAACGGGACTGGATATAGTTTGCCTGGATATTGATAAAAAGAAGATCCAAAATCTGAAGGAAGGTATTATTCCAATTTATGAACCGGGACTTGACCGGCTTATAGAAAGGAATACAGCTGATAACCGTTTGAAATTTACTACCAACTATAAAGAAGCAATTGAAGGATCGGATGCAGTATTTATTGCAGTTGGAACACCTCCTGGTGAAGATGGCGGCGCTGATCTGAAGTATGTTCTTCAGGTAGCTTCCGAAATCGGAAGACTGATAAAGGATTATGTTGTTGTAGTCACAAAAAGTACCGTACCCATCGGGACTGCAGAGAAGGTAAGGAAAGCAGTTCAGGATGAGCTTGATAAGAGGAAGTCAGATCTTGAATTCGACCTGGCATCAAATCCTGAATTTCTAAAGGAGGGTGATGCAATTGATGACTTTCTGAAGCCAGACCGAATTGTGATTGGTATTGACTCAGAGAGGGCCGAGAAGATCATGAGAAGGCTGTATCATCCATTTCTTCTCAACGGACATCCCTTGATTTTCATGGACATCCCTTCTGCTGAAATGACTAAATATGCAGCCAATGCAATGCTTGCAACAAAAATCAGTTTCATTAACGACATAGCTAATTTATGCGAACTTACAGGAGCTGATGTAAACCTTGTAAGAAAGGGTATCGGCAGTGACAGCAGAATTGGTAATAAATTTATTTATGCAGGTGTTGGTTACGGGGGCTCATGTTTTCCTAAAGATGTAAAAGCCCTTATACATACAGGCCATGACTACGGATATCCAATGAGGATACTTGAGGCCGTTGAGGATGTAAACCAGGATCAGAAAGCAGTACTGGTCAATAAGGTCAAAACACACTTCAAGAAGGAACTGAAAGGAAAAACCTTTACAGTTTGGGGATTATCATTCAAACCAAATACAGATGATACACGTGAAGCTCCAGCAGCAATTATCATAAGTGAACTTCTGAAGGCAGGTTGCCAGGTCAAAGCATATGACCCTGTTGCCATGGAAGAATTTAAGAATAATTTTGATGATAAGGTAAGCTACACAAAGGACCGTTATGAGGCTCTAATAGATACACATGGGTTAATACTGGTTACGGAATGGTCTGAATTCAGGATACTGAACTACCCTGTAATGAAAAAGCTGATGAAGGAAAAGGTTATTTTTGATGGTAGGAACATATACGATCCAGCAGAATTGGAAGAACACGGATTTAAATATTACGGAATTGGAAAGAACTAAGCGAATACTCGTCACCGGTGGCGCCGGTTTTATAGGATCACATCTCTGTGAACGACTTCTTCATGAGGGAAATGAGGTTGTCTGCCTGGACAATTATTTTACCGGATCACGAAAGAATATTATTCACCTTATTGATAATCCTTGCTTTGAACTTGTACGGCATGATATAACAATGCCTTATTTCATCGAGGCAGATGAGATCTACAATCTCGCCTGTCCTGCCTCCCCGGTTCACTACCAGTACAACGCGATAAAAACTATCAAGACCTCGGTACAGGGTACCATTCATATGCTGGGAATGGCCAAAAGAGTTAAGGCAAAAATACTCCAGGCCTCAACCTCCGAAGTATATGGAGATCCGAAGATACATCCGCAGCCAGAGGATTACTGGGGACATGTGAACCCGGTCGGAGTACGCTCCTGCTACGATGAAGGAAAAAGATGTGCTGAAACACTGTGTATGGACTATCACCGGCAGAACAATGTAAAGATTAAGATTGTCAGGATATTCAACACCTATGGACCGAGGATGGACCCGAACGATGGACGTGTGGTCTCAAATTTCATAGTTCAGGCCCTGCAGAATAAGGATCTGACAATATACGGGGACGGAGAACAGTCCCGCTCCTTCCAGTTTGTGGATGACCTTCTTGAAGGATTTATAAGGATGATGGCTACGGACGATAGCATTACCGGGCCGGTTAACCTCGGAAATCCTGTTGAATTTACAATACGTGAACTTGCTGACCTGATCCTGGGTATGACAGGAAGTAAATCCAGGATCGTTAACCTGCCTCTGCCCCAGGATGATCCTGTACAGCGACAACCGGACATTTCCCTTGCCAAAAAAATCCTGAATGGCTGGTCCCCTGAAATACAATTGGAAAACGGACTTGAAAAAACAATTTCATACTTTAGGAATTTACTGGACAAATGAACAAAGAAATACAATGAAAGGAATTATTCTGGCCGGTGGTTCCGGCACACGTTTGTATCCACTGACAAAAACAATTTCCAAACAGATACTGCCCGTTTATGACAAGCCGATGATCTACTACCCACTGTCTGTCCTGATGCTTTCAGGGATCAGGGAGATATTGATCATTTCAACCCCGAAAGACATTCATCTGTACAGTGAATTACTGGGAGACGGGAGCCAGCTCGGCCTGTCACTTTCTTATAATATCCAACCTTCACCTGACGGACTTGCTCAGGCCTTTATTATCGGTGAAGAATTTATCGGAAACGAGCCTGCCTGTCTGATCCTCGGAGATAATATTTTTTATGGTCATGGTTTTGGGAAAACACTGCTCGATACTGCAAAAATTGAAGATGGAGCAGTTGTTTTCGGATATTATGTTACAGATCCCCATCGATACGGTGTTGTTGAATTTGATTCCGGCGGAAATGTGCTAAGCATTGAAGAAAAGCCCGCTGAACCAAAAAGTAACTATGCGGTAACCGGTCTGTATTTTTACAGTAATGATGTAATTGAAAAGGCTAAGTCTCTCAAACCATCTCCAAGGGGTGAACTGGAAATTACCGACCTAAATCGAATATATCTGGAGGAGGGTAGGCTGAAGACCAGGATAATGGGCAGGGGAATGGCCTGGCTCGACACCGGAACTCATGAAAGCCTGGTCCAGGCGGCCAATTATATCCATACCATTGAACAAAGACAGGGACTAAAGGTATCCTGCATTGAAGAGATTGCCTATAATAGGGGCTATATTGACAAGAATCAGCTTATCAGTCTGGCAGAACCTCTGATGAAAAACCAGTATGGACAGTATCTTATGAATATAGCGGAAGAGAAGATTTTCACATTTGACAATTAAGCATCCATGGAAATCAGTGAAACAGGGATCAGGGATCTTAAGATAATCAAACCAAAGATCTATGAAGATTCGAGAGGATATTTCTTCGAATCTCATAATGAAGGATTGTTTAGAGATCTGGGACTGGATTACAAATTTGTCCAGGATAACCAGTCAATGTCCGGGTTTGGAGTTATCCGCGGACTGCATTACCAGCTTTTACCCAAGGCCCAGACAAAACTGGTAAGGGTGCTGAAAGGAAAAATATGGGATGTAGCAGTGGACCTGAGAAAGAATTCTCCAACCTATCTTGAATGGAGAGGAGTTGAACTTTCCGGGGAAAATCACCTCCAGTTTCTTGTACCAAAAGGATTTGCCCATGGCTTTTCGGTACTAAGTGAAACTGCAGTTGTCTTTTATAAATGTGACGAGCTATATTCACCCGATCATGAAGCCGGTATCCGGTATGATGATCATGAAATCGCTGTGGACTGGAAAATTGAGGCTGGCAAGCAGAAACTTTCTGACCGTGATCTCGGGATGAAAAATCTCAGAGATGCAAAAATAAATTTTCAGTATTGATGATACCTATCCTGATAACCGGGGCGAATGGACAGCTTGGCAGTGAGATCAGAAGAAAAGCCGGGAATTACCCGGGTATGTCATTCCATTTCACGGACATAGAGGAACTTGATATTTGCGATGCTAAGGCTGTATCTGATTATCTTGATTCGAATCCCGTAAAATTCATAGTTAACTGTGCAGCTTACACGGCAGTGGATCAGGCAGAAAATGAAGCTGAGAAAGCTATGGCCATTAATGCAGGTGCGGCGGATATCCTTGCCGGGGAATCGGACAGGCGGAAAATTCAACTGATTCACATCTCAACCGACTATGTTTTTGACGGGGAAAATAATCGTCCCTACCGGGAGAACGACCCGGTCAGTCCACAGACAATCTATGGAAAGACAAAACTGGCAGGGGAAATAGCTGTCAGGAAATCGGGCTCTGGAATTATTATCAGGACATCCTGGCTGTACTCGGTTTTCGGCCACAATTTTGTTAAAACAATCCTTCGACTAAGTCAGGAAAGGGAACAATTGCAGGTGGTCTTTGATCAGACAGGATCTCCCACAAATGCAGGAGATCTTGCCTCGGCAATTCTGGGGATGGTAAAGTCGGATCATAAGGAGAAAAAGGAACCAAGACTGGACATATACAATTTTTCAAACAGAGGGATCTGCAGCTGGTATGAATTCGCAACTGCAATAAAGGATCTGGCAGGAAGTGATTGTCTCATAAAACCTGTAGAATCAAATGATTACCCCACTCCCACACCAAGACCCAGATACAGCGTAATGGATACAAAAAAAATCATCCATGATTACTCTACAGAAATACCACACTGGAGAGAAAGTTTAAAACAGTGTATTTTAGAATTAACAGCTAAATAATACTTCAGCATGGAAAACAAGGAATTATTACGGGAAGTAAGCCTGAAAGCCCAGACCTGGCTTGATAGCAATATCGACAATGATACAAGGAACAGTATTGGGGACATGATGGAAAATGAACCCATGGAACTCATCGAATCATTTTATCAAAGCCTTGAATTTGGTACTGGTGGACTCAGGGGACTGATGGGTGTCGGTACCAATCGTATGAATATCTATACCGTGGGAATGGCTACTCAGGGATTGTGTAATTACCTTAAGTCAAGTTTTTCTGAGCTCGAAGAAATTAAAGTGGCAATTGCCCATGATTGCCGGAATAACAGCCGTTTGTTTACAGAAACCTGTGCAGACATCTTTGCTGCAAACGGAATACATGCATATATCTTTTCTGACCTGAGGCCGACACCGGAGCTCTCCTATGCACTCAGATATTTTCAATGCCAGTCAGGCGTTATCATTACCGCCTCACATAACCCCAAAGAATATAACGGGTACAAGGTCTACTGGGATGACGGGGGACAAATAATCGAACCTCATGACAGGAACATTATTGCAGAGGTAAAAAAAATCTCCTCGATAGATGAGATCAAATTTGATGGAGATCCGCAACTGATAGACACCATACCCAATTCATTCGATGATCTGTATATTGACCGCGTGACGGAACTATCCCTGTCACCCGAAGCCATAATGAATCAACACGATTTAAAGATCGTATATACTCCCATACATGGAACAGGTGTTAAACTGGTTCCGATGGCCCTCGCTAAATACGGTTTTACCAGGGTATATAATGTTCCTGAGCAGGATGAGGTAAACGGTAATTTCCCAACGGTAATATCGCCAAATCCTGAGGAATCAGCTGCCCTGGCCATGGCTCTCGATAAAGCCGGTGAAGTAGGGGCCGACCTTGTAATGGCAACAGACCCGGACTCCGACCGGGTCGGAATCGCTGTTAGGGACCTTGAAGGAAAATTGATTTTACTGAATGGGAACCAGACCGGTGCATTACTATATTATTACCTGCTCAGAAAATGGTCAGAAAATGGTAAAATCACCGGGAATCAATATGTTGTAAAAACCATTGTAACCACAGAACTGCTTGCCGATATCGCCGGAAAATACGAAGTTGAAATATTTGATGTACTCACCGGATTCAAATTCATCGCGGATATCATGCGCAGGGAGGAAGGAAAAAAAGAGTTTATTATTGGTTCAGAAGAAAGCTACGGTTACCTGGCAGGTGATTTTGTCCGCGACAAGGATGCTGTAATGGCTTGTGCACTGATTGCCGAAACTGCAGCCTGGGCTAAGGAAGAAGGAAAAACATTGTACGAATTGCTTCTTGACATATACATGGAGTTTGGTATCTACCATGAGGAACTGGTTTCTACATATAAAACAGGTAAGGAAGGTGCGGAGCTCATAGCAAAAATGATGGTAGACTTCCGAAGTACTCCTCCGGAGGAACTGGCAGGATCTAAAGTCAACCATATTTATGATTACCTCGATAGTACCAGTCTGGACAAATCCACCGGAAAGAAGACATCTGTAAACCTTCCAAAATCAAATGTTCTCCAATACCTCACTGCTGACAACACAAAAGTATCCATCCGGCCATCCGGCACTGAACCCAAGATTAAATTCTACTTCAGCGTAAAAGGCAGGCTCAGCGACAGAAGCAAATACCCCGAAGCAAGGAAGGAAATGGCTGCTAAGATTAAAAAAATAAAAAAAGAATTAGGGATTGACTAATTTCTTAAACCCAGAATATGAAATCATTCAGAAAAGAACTCTGGTTCGATATTACCAAAAGAAGACAGCTAATCAATATAACCCCAGAGGTACAGTCCTGCCTTGCTGAGAGCGGAGTCAGGGAAGGCCTTATTCTGGTGAACACCAACCCAATTTGATAATAACACTTTCAGGTAAGCTCAGGAGAACAGGATAAGCCCTACTCCCCTATAATTTTTACCAGAACTCGCTTACGTCTT
>SDBV01006484.1_pt1 | contig 16205 bp, 14 predicted proteins | sample 2277081 | NCBI WGS metagenome assembly SDBV01 (sample SAMN10402039, study PRJNA504765) | marine sediment metagenome | isolation source: marine sediment core GS10_PC15, 223 cmbsf | place: Arctic Ocean: Southern Knipovich Ridge | collected 2010
CGCCAATGCCGGCGTGCCGGTGCTGCTGCTCGACATCGTGCCGAAGGATGCCGGCGACAATCGCAGCGCGATCGCCCAGCGCGCCATTGCCAGGATGCTCAAGACCGAGCCGGCCGCCTTCATGCACCGTCGCAACGCGCGGCTGGTCACGCCGGGCAATATCGAGGACGATCTGGATAAGCTCGCCGACTGCGACTGGATCGTCGAAGCGGTGTTGGAAGACCTGAAGATAAAGCAGGATCTTTACAAACGAGTCGAAGGGCACCGCAAGAAGGGCTCGGTTGTCTCGTCGAATACCTCGACCCTGCCGATCGCCGTTTTGACCAAGGGCATGAAGGCGACCTTCGCCGCCGACTTCGTGATCACGCATTTCTTCAACCCGCCGCGCTACATGCGATTGCTGGAGCTCGTATCCGGTCCGAAGACTCGCGCCGACGCGGTTGAGTCCATTCGTAATTTCTGCGACCACCGTCTCGGCAAGGGCGTGGTCGAAGCCAAGGACACGCCGGGATTCATCGCCAACCGGGTGGGCGCCTTCTGGATCGAGGCGGCAATATCCGGCGCACTCGAGGGCGGCCTGACGGTCGAGGAAGCCGATGCGGTCATGGGCCGGCCGATGGGCATTCCCAAGACCGGCGTGTTCGGCCTGCTGGATCTGGTCGGACTGGATTTGAGCCGACATGTCGCGCGCCAGATGGTAATGGCGCTGCCGAAGGACGACGCTTTTCACGCGGTCGAGTCCGACCTGCCGCTGATCGAGAAACTGATCGCCGACGGATATACCGGCCGCAAGGGCAAGGGCGGATTCTACCGGCTGACCAAGGAACGGGCGAAGGAGGCGATCGACCTGGAGACCGGCGAGTATTCGCCGGCCGTACGGCCAAGGCTGGAAAGCGTGACGGCGGCCGGCGGCGATTTGCGCAAGCTGGCCGAATACCCGGACAAGACCGGCGAATATGCCTGGTGGGTGCTGTCGCGGGTACTGACCTACGCGGCCTCGCTGATCCCGGAAATCGCCGACGATCTGGCGGCGGTGGACGAGGCCATGCGGCTTGGTTACGCCTGGAAGTCAGGGCCGTTCGAACTGGCCGACAAGCTCGGCGTGGACTGGCTGGTCGGGCGGCTTGAGAAGGAGGGGACCGAGGTTCCGGCGCTGCTGCGCAAGGCGGCCGAGGCCGGCGGCTTCTACCGGGTGCACGAAAATCGCCTGCAATTCCTGACCGTCGATGGCGACTATGCCGATTTGAAACGGCGCGAAGGCGTCCTGTTGCTGGCGGATATCAAGCGCCGCGCCGAGCCGGTCAAGCGCAATGGTTCGGCCAGCCTGTGGGATATCGGCGACGGCATCCTGTGCCTGGAATTCCACAGCAAAATGAATTCGCTCGACCAGGACTCTTTGAAGATGGTCGAGGATGCGGTGCGTATCGTCCCGCAGGCCCATAAGGGTCTGGTCATCTATAACGAGGGCTCCAACTTCTCGGTCGGCGCCAATATCGGGCTGGCGCTGTTCGCCGCCAATGTCGCGCTGTGGCCGATGATCGAGGATCTGGTGGCGACCGGCCAGCGCGTCTACAAGGCGCTGAAATACGCGCCGTTCCCGGTGGTCGGCGCGCCGTCCGGCATGGCGCTCGGCGGGGCCTGCGAAATCCTGCTGCATTCCGACGCCATCCAGGCGCACGCCGAGACCTATACCGGCCTGGTCGAGGTCGGCGTCGGCGTGGTGCCGGGCTGGGGCGGCTGCAAGGAGATGCTGACCCGCTGGGCGACCGCGCCGCGCGCGCCGAAGGGCCCGATGCCGCCGGTCGTCAAGGCGTTCGAGATGATCGGCACGGCGCGCGTCGCCAAGTCGGCCGCCGAGGCGCAGGAGATGATGATCCTGCGGCCCACCGATGCCATCACCATGAACCGCGACCGCCTGCTGGCCGACGCCAAGGCCAGGGCGCTGGAACTGGCCGACGGCTACAGCCCGCCCGAGGAGACGCCGCTGCATCTGCCCGGCGCCACCGGCCGCGCCGCCATCGAAATGGCGGTCCACGATTTCGAGCTCAAGAGGCTGGTCACGCCGCACGACCGGGTCGTCATCGAGGAGCTCAAGCAGGTGCTCACCGGCGGCGATACCGACCTGGTGGACGAAGTCGGCGAGGATGCGCTGCTGACGCTGGAACGTAACGCCTTCATGAAACTGATCCGCCATCCCGGCACGCTGGCCCGGGTCGAACATATGCTGGACACCGGCAAACCGCTGAGGAACTGAGCGATGACAGAACGAATGCGCGGACCTTCGATCGGCTCTGCCGTCATTGCGAGCCACAGGCGAAGCAATCCAGCCCCCCGAACCACTGGATTGCCGCGGCGCTTTGCGCCTCGCAATGACGTCCGTGCGTTCTGCGCCGCCTCACCCCGGATACTCCGAAACGGGAGAACCAATCGATGACAGTCTATAGCGCCCCGCTGGATGACATGAAGTTCGTCATGAACGAGCTTCTGCAAGCGGAGACACTGACCGAACTGCCGGGTTTCGAGGAAGCAACGCCCGATCTGGTGGACGCCGTGCTGGAAGAGGCCGCGAAGCTTTGCGAGGAGCAGTTCCTGCCGCTCAACCGCGGCGGCGACGAGGAGGGCTGCGTCTACGAGAACGGCGTGGTGCGCCTGCCCAAGGGCTTCAAGGAGGCTTACGAGGCGTTCGCCCGGGCGGGCTGGGGATCGCTGGTCGCCGACCCGGAATATGGCGGCCAGGGGCTGCCGGCGCTGGTCGGCGCCATGGTCAAGGAGATCGCCTGTTCGACCAATGTCTCGCTGGCCATGCTGCCGGGCCTAACCGAGGGCGCCAGCCACGCCTTCGAGCGCTGGGGCACCGACCAGCAGAAAGCCACCTATCTGCCGAAGATGGCGGCCGGGACCTGGAGCGGCACGATGTGCCTGACCGAGCCGCAATGCGGTACCGACCTTGGCCTGATCCGCACCAGGGCGGAACCCGCCGGCGACGGCAAATACAAGCTGACCGGCAGTAAAATCTTCATCTCGCACGGCGAACAGGACGCGACCGAGAACATCATCCATCTGGTGCTCGCCCGCCTGCCCGACGCGCCGGCCGGAATTCGCGGCATCAGCTTGTTCATTGTGTCGAAATTCCTGATCAACGAAGATGGCTCCATCGGTACGCGCAACGGCATCTCCTGCGGCTCGATCGAGCACAAGATGGGCATCAAGGGCTCGCCGACCTGCACGATGAACCTGGAGGAAGCCGAGGGCACCCTGATCGCCCCGCCGCACAAGGGCATGCGCGCCATGTTCACGATGATGAACGACGCCCGCCTCGCCGTCGGCATCCAGGGGCTGGGCCTCGCCGAGATCGCCTACCAGAGCGCCGCGGCCTATGCGAAGGATCGCCTGCAGGGCCGCGGGCTTGCCGGCGTGGCCGAGCCCGACAAGCCGGCCGATCCGATCATCGTCCATCCGGACGTGCGCAAGATGCTGCTGACCATGCGCGCCTGGGTCGAGGGCGGACGCGCCCTGACCGGCTGGATCGCCATGAATCTGGATATCGCCGCCAAGCACCCGGACGCGGAGCGGCGCCAGGAAGCCGACGATCTGGTGTCGCTGATGACGCCGATCGTCAAGGCCTTCCTGACCGACCGTGGTTCGGAGTGCGCCAATCTGGGCGTGCAGGTGTTCGGCGGGCACGGCTACATTCGCGAATGGGGCATGGAGCAGCTGGTCCGCGACGCCCGCATCGCCCAGCTCTACGAAGGTGCCAACGGCATCCAGGCGCTCGACCTTGTCGGCCGCAAGATGGGCCAGAATACCGGGCGGCTGCTGCGCCAATTCTTCCACCCGTCGATGGCGTTCATCGAAGAGCACATGGAAAACCCGGACATGGCGGACTTCGTGCTGCCCTTCGCCAAATCCTTCGGCCGGCTGCAGCAGGCGACGGTGTGGGTCGCCCAGCAGGGCCTGCGCGACGCCGAGGAAGCCGGCGCCGCCTCGCCCGACTACCTGAAACTGTTCGGGCTGGTGGCGCTGGCCTTTCTGTGGGCCCGCATGGCGGCGGTGGCGCTCGACAAGGCCGACGAAACCGGCTTCTATCACGCCAAGCTGGCCACCGCGCGCTTCTACATGACCCGCCTGCTACCCGAAAGCTCCGCCCTGTTCGCCGCCATCATGGCGGGGAAGAAGCCGCTCATGGAACTGGAAGCGGAAATGTTCTAGGCTTGCGACCGGCTGCAACGAACAGGGCAGGGGGCGGCATGACTCGGCATATTGCAGGGTTCGCTTTTCTGGCGTTAATGGCCTTCGGCGTGGCCTCGGCCGCCGCGGCGTACGAAGCGCCGGCCGGCAAGGTCGAATACCGGATTCATCATTCGAAATACGATCTGATCGGCAGCCACGTCGTGACGTTTTCGCGCAATGGCGACGAGCAGGTCGTCAAGGTGGTTCTCAAGATCAAAGTCAAGTTCTTGTTCATCTCCCTGCATTCGCTGGTGTCCGAGCGGCGCGAGGTGTGGCGCGGCGACAGTTTCGTCGGCTATCGCGCCCACACCGACGAAAACACCGATCTCACCGACGTTACCGCCAGGATGACCGGCGGCAAGCTGGTGATCAACGGGCCGGGCGGCCGGGTGGAGGCGCCGGATACGGTATTCCCGACCCACCCCTGGAATCCCGAGATCGTCAACCACACGCTATTGATGGACACCAAGACCGGCAAGCTGCTGAAGGTATCGACCCGGGCCGCCGGCGCCGAGCCGGTCGACGTGGCGGGAAAGCCGGTGAGTACGAAGAAATACGTAACGTCCGGCGATATGGACCGCGAACTCTGGTTCGACGGCAAGGGCAATCTGATCCAGTTTCGCTTCGTGCGCGACGGCTCGACGCTGACCTTCACGCGCACCACGCCGCTGCCGTGAGGGGTGGCGCTTACCCCTCCATCATCGAGGCGAGTTTGAGGGCGACACCGAGCGAGCCGTCGACCTTCAGCTTGCCCAGCGAATAGGCCAGCGTCGGGTTGAGCGTACCGGCGATCAGCTTCTCCATATTTTCCTGCGACAAACGCAGCGTGCAATCCGCCTCGCCGTCGTCCTCGGTCAGGGTCGGCGGGGTCACCGTGCCGTCGAGCAGGAACACGCCGCCTTCGTCGAACACGAATTTTATCTTGTAACCAAGGCCGGCGAACCGCATCGGGTCGCGGCGGATTTCCTCGGCAACGCTCGCCATACTCATTTCAGACTCCTGGTGATGTGTTTCATGAAATGATCGCCCGCCGTTCCGGCTCGTCCTCCGGCAGTCCGCCTTCGTTCAGCCGGCGCATTTCCTCGGCGATCAACTCCTTGCGCGACAGCTTGCCGATGAACGTCTTCGGCAATTCGTCGCGGAACTCGATGCGCCGCGGCTGTTCGTAGGGCGCCAGCTTGTCGCGCAGGAAACGCTTGAGTTCGGTGGATTTGAGCATCGCGCCGTCGCGCAGTTTGACGAAAGCCTTGACCGTTTCGCCGCGATACTTGTCCGGCACGCCGACGACCGTGACCTCCTCGACCGCCTCGTGCAGATAGATCGCTTCCTCGACCATGCGCGGGTAGACGTTGAACCCGGAACACAGGATAAGATCCTTGATGCGGTCGATCAGAAATATATAACCGTCTTCGTCGATATAGCCGACATCGCCGGTATGCAGGCGGCCGCCGTGAAACGTGGCCTCGTTTTCCTCCGGCTGGTTCCAGTAGCCGGCCATTACCTGCGGCCCGCGCACGCAAATCTCGCCGCGCTGTCCGGTTGGCAGCAGAATGTCGGGGTCATCCAGCGAGGTGATCTCGACGATCGTCGCCGGCACCGGCATGCCGATCGATCCGGCCTTGTTGACGCCCACGAACGGGTTGATGGTGCACACCGGCGCCGCCTCGCTGAGCCCGTAGCCCTCGACCAGCGTGCAGCCGGTCAGCTTCTCGAACTTAAGCTTGACCTCTACGGGAAGCGGCGCGCCGCCGGAAATACAGTCCCGCAGGCTGGACAAATCGTATTTGCCCAATTCGCTGAACGCGTTGATTCCGGCATAGATGGTCGGCACGCCAAGGAACACGGTCGGCTTCTGCTTGTCGATGATATTCAGTACCTGGGTCAGCTTGAAGCGCGGCAGCAGCATGATTTCGGCGCCCAGCATCAGGCCGACATTCATCACCCCCGTCATGCCGAAGACATGGAACAGCGGCAATACGCCGAGGAATTTCTCCTTGCCCGGTCTCGCGTTCAGCGACCACATGCGGGTCTGCACCGTGTTGGCGTAGATATTCGCATGGGTCAGCATGGCGCCCTTGGGCAGCCCGGTGGTGCCGCCGGTATATTGCAGCACCGCAATGTCGGTTTCCGGCGCGATTTCGACCGCCTCGCCGTCGCCCTTGTTGTCGGTCAGATCGTCGAAATCGATATGCCGGTCGTCGTCGGGAATCTCGGCGATCTCCTTGCGCCGGAACAGCGTGAAGAGGGCGCGCGCCACCAGCGGCAGGATGCTGCCCATCGGGCAGACGACGATCTTCTCCAGGCCGGTATCGTCGAACAGGCCGGCCAGTTTCGGATAGGTGGCGTTGACCTGCAGGGTCACCATGATCCGGGTTCCGGAATCGGCGATCTGCCGGGCGACTTCGCGTTCCGCATAAAGCGGGTTGAAATTGACCACGGTGCCGCCGGCCTTCAGAATCGCGTAGAAGCAGATCACGAAATACGGGGAATTCGGCAGAAACAGGCCGACCCGCACGCCCTTGCCGACACCCAGCGCCTGGAAACCCTTCGCCGCCCGCGCGACCAGCTCGCCGACCTCGGCATAGCTGTACCGCTTGCCGAGAAACTCCAGGCACGTATTGTCCGGCCAGGCCTCTACCGCGTTGTCGAGGATCGCGGTTACCGGGGCGACCGGGATATCGGCGTGCCAGTCGATGCCCTCGGGATAGGTCGCTTCCCACGGATAGGGAACGGGTTCGGGCGCGATCTCTGGAACCGCGACCTTTTTCCACCGCCAGCGGGCCGCGCGCAGCCCGGCGAACAAATCCTTCAGTCGGAGCAGTAATCCGGACTTCATTTCCAGCCTATTGCCAATGCCAGGGAGCGCCATTCCGGCGCGGTTGCGAGGGATATAGTGTCATATGGCTTGCATTATCAGGGGGTCTGGCCATGCCCGCTTCAGGCCCGTATCGCGCCGAACACGGCAATGGCGTCCCTGATCTCCGGCATGGCGCGTTCGACGGCATCGACACCCTCGGTGATCAACTCGTCGGCGCGGTGGAAGTCGAGCAGGCCGATATGGCCGATGCGCGGCGCGATGCTGACGTCGGGCGGGTCGCCGGCAAGACGGCCACGGGCGATGCGATCCTGCACGATATTGAGCGATTCCACCATGACGTCGAAAGTACCGGGGGGCTCCGCGCGTTTTTCCTCGCCATTCGCCTGCTTTGGCCGTTTTTTCGTCTTTCCGCTGACCTCAGGCTCGATGGTGTCGGTCGTGGCGTCGCCATTCGCCGCGCGTCCCTTGCCCATGATGTCGGCGCTCAGATTGACGGCGATCACCATCTGCGCGCCCAGCGCGCGGCAAACCGATACCGGCACCGGATTTACCAGGGCCCCGTCAAGCAGCCATCGGCCATCGGCATAAACCGGTTTGAAGACGCCCGGCAGGGATAGCGAGGCGCGCATGGCGTCGACCACGCGTCCCTCGCGCAACCAGACCTCGTGACCGGTCCGCAGGTCCGTCGCGACCGCAACGAACGGTGCGGCGAGCTCGTCGATCTTCGTGTCGCCGATATAGTTTTCGGCTTCCTGGAAAAGCTTGTCGCCGGAAATCATGCCGCCGCCGAGTGACAGGTTGAAATAGCGCAGCATGCGAAACTTGGTCAGCCGCCGCGCCCATTGCTCCAGCTTGTCGGCATGGCCGCCAAGGTAAAACCCGCCGACCAGCGCGCCGATCGACGTGCCGGCGATGATGTCCGGCACGATGCCGAGCTTGTCGAGCGCCTTGAGAACGCCGAGATGCGCCCAACCGCGCGCAATACCGCTGCCCAACGCCAGTCCTATGCGAATCCGCCTCATCGGACGGACCCTGGCGAAGCGTTGTGGCGCGATACGCCGGGATGCTGCCTGTGCGCGAACAACCCTTTGATTTTCCTTGTTTTGCCTTGTTCGTTCGATGATCGCCGATAACGGTAAATATCGGGTTTAAATGAAGACATATTTGCCGGCCAGCAAGACAAACAATCCAGTTTTCGCGTCCTGGGCAGCGATTTATTGACCCGAACCTTGCATAAATAATCCTGCGTTACAGGCATTCGTTACATTTTATTAAGTATTGTAGTGAAATCTTCAAAAAGATACGAAAGGCTAGTTTTCGTGGCGACCGAGCGGTGTGGGGGGCAGTGAGATTCGCCGGATATCAAATAATATTGTGGAATTGCCGGTCGAAATTCAAAAGGTGCGTCTGACGGCCCTGTTGCTGTTGTGCGCCGGCCTTGCGGCATGCGCTGGCGCCGCTGAAGTTCCGGTGACCCCGGACGCCGCCGATGCGACGCCCGAATCGGCGGCGGGAGAGGCCGTACCGGGCGTCGACGCCGAACCCGGCCCCGAAGCTGCATCGGAGCCGCGCGAGGAAATCGACGGACCGCAACAACTCAGAACCGTGGCGCGGCCAGACGAACAATTGCTGGTGCTGCAAGTACGTCTGCGAAACTACATCCTGAGCGAAGGCATCTTCGGCTATCTCGACGAGGGCGGTTTGCTGCTGCCGCTGGGTGAATTCATGCGCGTGCTCGAATTTCCGATCGGGGTGGATCCGCCGAATGGCCGCGCGGATGGATGGTTTCTGGCGGAAAACCGGTTGTTCGCGCTCGATCTGCTGAACGGCGAGGTCGTCATTGAGGGGCGCGTGCGGAAATTCGACCGGCAACTCGTCGAATTGCACGAGGACGATATCTACGTCGATGCGAGACTGTTGTCGCGGTGGTTCCCCATCGATGTCGAATTCGACCTGGCGAATCTTCTGGTCGTTGTCGACAGCCGGGAACCGCTGCTTGTCGAGCAGCGCCTGGAGCGTGAAAAGCGGCTGGGCGTCGCACTCTCCCGCCGCGCCAGGCAAGAGGCCGAGTACGAAACCGTCGACGTACCCTACCAGTGGGCGAACTGGCCGCTGGTCAATGTCAGCTCGCAGGCCGGTTACCGGCAGGATTCGGCTGGCGTCAGCGAACTTACCAGTCGATACAATATGCTGGCGACGGCGGACCTGCTGAAGATGGATTCCTCTCTGTTCGTCGCCGGAGACGAGCAACAGGGCGTCACCCAGGCGCGCTTCGCGATGGGCCGCAAGGATCCGGGCGCCGAGCTTCTCGGGCCCCTGCAAGCGACCTCTTATACGTTCGGCGACGTCACGACACCGCCGATCGACCTGATCGCGCGATCGACCTTCGGGCGCGGTGCGCAGATTTCCAGTTTTCCCCTGCAGCGCAGCGGCGAGTTCGACAGCACGACGCTGATCGGCGAGCTGCCGCTCGGCTGGGAGGTCGAGTTGTACCGCAACGAGGTTCTGCTGGAATTCAGGAAATCAAGGGACGACGGCCGCTATGAGTTTGCCGATATACCACTGCGATTCGGCCTCAATGTCCTTCGGCTGGAATTCTTCGGCCCGCAGGGTCAGCGCCGCGAAGAGGTGCAACGATTCCTGATCGGGCCGGGCCAGGCGCCGGCCGGCGAATTTTATTTTCGGGTCGCCGCGAACCAGCAGCTGGAAGCCTTGATTTCGGTGCCCCAAGCCGGTTCATCCTCATACGACCAACAGGGCGAAGCCCGCGCCGTGTCCGAAGTCGAATATGGCGTGAACCAGCATCTGTCACTCGCCGCCGGCGCCAGCAGCCTGCCGCTGGACGGGGGCCGCCGCAGCTACGGCAACGTGAGCGCGCGCGTGGGCTATGGACCGGTCTTCGGCAGACTGGATTTTGTTGGCGACAGCGCCGGCGGCAAAAGCGGCAAAGTGGGCCTGCAATTCAATCTGCCGCTGAATTTCGCCATCCAGATGGAGCACAGCGAATTCAGGGACTTCGTCAGCGAGGAAATTATCGACGATGGCGATCTAACCGTGCGCCGAAGCGAAATGCGGATGGACGGCGTTATCCCCGGCGGTTCCTATTTCCGGGTGCCGTTCACGATCGGCGGCAGTCAGGAGTTGAGCGAGTCCGGCGAGACCCGATCCACGCTCGACAACAGGCTGTCGACGTCAATCAAACGAATATCATTTTCCAACAATCTCAACTGGCTTATCGTCGACGGCGGCGCCGCCGACTATACGACCGCCAGCGGTTCGTTCCTCATGTCCGGCCGCGTGCGGCGAACGTCGTTGCGCGGTGGCCTGAAATACAATATCGAGCCGGATGGCGACCTGACCGGCGCGACACTGGCCGCCGAGCAACAGATCGATACCGATTTCAGCGGCCGTGTCGGCCTGGAGCAGAGTTTCACCGGAAACAACACACTTACCATAACGTCGGGGCTCAGCCGGCGGTTCGACGTGGCGTCGCTGGGATTGCGCGGAGAATGGAAGGATGACGAAAGCTGGGGCGTGTTTATGACGTTGTCCTTCGCCTTCGGCCGCGAACCGCGCACGGGCGACTGGCGGATGAGCTCGCGGCAGATGGCGAACCGGGGCTCGGTATCGGCGCGCGTGTTCCTCGATAACGATTACGACGGCACGTTCGGAGAGGAAGACACGGTGTTGGAAGACGTAACCTTCCGTAGTATCTCTGGATCGGGCAACCGCAAGACGAATGCCGACGGCGTTGCGTTCCTGACAGGCCTGCCGGCCCACCGGGAAATCGACATCACGCTGCCGGTGAACGAGCTCGAGGATCCGTACTGGGTTTCGGATGCCGACGGATTTACCATCGTGCCGCGGCCGGGCAGAACGGCGACCGTCGATTTCCCGATCGTCGTAACCGGCGAGATCGACGGTATGGTCTACCTGCGGGCAGAAGACAGACAAGTCGAGATAGCCGATGTCGATCTGCAATTGTTAAGCGCCGACGGAACGATCGTTGCGCGAACCCGGAGCGTCTTCGACGGCTTTTTCCTGTTCGAGTTCGTGCGCCCGGGCGACTATTTCGTGAGGGTCGACCCCGATCAGCTTAGCCGGCTGGGCATGAAATCCACCGCCGGCCGCGCGGCGACCATAAAAGCCAACGGCACCATCGTCGGCGGCCCGACGTTGCTCCTGACGCGCTGGTCCAGCCGCGGTTTGACCGGACAAGGCCCCAGGAAAGCATGGAACCGCCCTCGGCGATTAGTTCGTCACCGACTTTGGCCGGCGTGCGGAAAACGATGGCGATGCGGCCGCCCGATTTAAGCGTGACGCCTTCGGGCATCACCAGGCCCATGGAGACACTGCGCGTAGCATTGGGCGAATATACCGCCAGCTTGTTGACGCGCGACACGACCAGGCCCTTTGTCTTGCCCGGCGGGTAATAGGTAGCGGTAAGGTCGCCGAAGACCGATCGGTTGCCGGTCCGGTTTATGCGAAAGGCCACGATCCGTTTTTCACCGGTCTTGCCGGCAGTGGCCAGGTGCATGTCGGACAAACTGGCTGTCGCCGATGTCTCTCCATGCCGTATGATTATCGGCAGGGCCACGCCTGGAATGGCGGTGAGCTGTACCGAGATTCCCGCCGAACTGGTTCGCGCCTCCACGCTGCGGCCGGCGCCTTCCTTCGGAATCATCTGCACCAGCATGTGCGACCGGTATTCCCCGTCTGCCAGATTCGGCGGTTTGCGCAGCAGAATGCGGATGACCTGGGACTGCCCGCCGGCCAGTTCGACCTGCCGGGGCGCGTAACGGAACAGGCGCCCGGCGAATTTTTCACCGCCAACCGCGGGCGTATCCTTCTCAAGCTGCTTGAACTGGCCGCTTTCCGTCATGCGCATATTGATGATGGTAATGCGGTAGATCGCCGCTTCCGCCCCGCTGTTCAGCAGGGAAATCGTGACCGAACGGGTGCGGCCCTCGAACACCACGCGGGTCGGCGCAACGACCAGCCCCTGCGCGAAGACGGGGTGGCCGGGCCAGAATACGAGGGTCGCCAGAAAAACGTACACGGCCACACTCAAGCGCAGCCGTGAACCCGCAGGCGAAACCTGGAACATAAGACGGTATTTCCTTATCGTTACCCGCAATATACCAGAGCAATCAGTTATTCGAAATTATAATGTCGAAACTGCCCTTGTATAGACCACTCGGCGTGTTTTCCGATACGTAGAGTGTCGCGCCGATATTGAAATCCGATCCGCCCCTGGCGCTGGCCACCGGTGTGGCGCCGGCATCGTGGGTAAAGTTCGAAATTTCCAGTAACCTTTCCCTGCCGCCGATTCGCGTCGAACCGCCAACCGCTATTCCGAAAGTCTGGCCCGGAAGGGCGGCGATGTGCATGGTGGCCGGTCTGGGTTTTTCCCGGCCAAGCGACTTCAGGTTCCACTGAGACTGGCCCCGCACCGGCGAGAGTTCCGCGGTGCCGGTATTTTTGGGCCGGGCAAAAGTGCCAAAATTCAACAGGGTTGCCCCACCAAACCCGACAGTGGTCGGAATAGTCGCCTGGGCGAAAACAACGGCCGTCACTTCCGCGCGCGAATTAACCGGTAGAAGGCCGATGGTCGCCACCAGGAAAGCGGCGCCGCAAGCCAGTATCATGTCATTTTTATTCATCGCTACATCCATTTCGCCTTGTTTCCGATCGCCCGGGACGGACGGACAAGCTGGTATTTTGCTTGTCCGTCCGGATATTTCCCAATCGGCCGGAAAACGCTTCTGTGCGAATTACACTCAGTTGTAGTCAATCGTAAGGTTGAAAGTGCCGGTATAATCGCCGGCCGCCTGCGCGGCCGCCATGTTCAGCGTAGCGCCAATGGTCATGGTATCGGCGCCGGTGGCGTCCAGCGCCAGCGTCGCGTTGCCGGAAGTGGCGCTGAGCCCCGTCCAGGTATTCACGGTCATTGTATCGCCGCCGCCGCTGGTCAGCGTGGTGGCGCCCGGACTGGTGAAGGCATAGGTGGCGCTATTGTCGCCGGTGACGTCAAAACTCGCCGAGGTAACCGTGCCGCCAAGAACCAGGGTAGCGCCGCCGGCCACTGTGCGGCCGTCGGACTCGTCGAGAATGAGCGTGCTCGTGGTGCCCGCGGCCGGAGAAACGCTGCCGAAGCTCAGGTTGACGGTCTTGGTAATCCCCATCGCCGAGGCGATCGTGGCCGAGGCCGGCACACTGGACGCCGTGGCGCTGGTTTGCGCGCTGGCATTGTTCGCCGCGAACGTGGCAATGACAAAAATGGCCGCGATAAACAGTGTTTTGATGGCCGAATGGAAATGTCTCATTTTTCGTACTCCAATGTTAATTTACTCAGTTAAGTTCTCAAATTTCGCTACGCATAGTGATCGTGCGTTGGTCTCTCGCAATGGTTTCCCTCAATACGTAACCGTGACGTCGAACACGCTCGTATACACGCCGGACGACTGCCCGGCGGCGACCTGCAGCGTCGCGCCGACGACAAGCGTCGCCTTGCCCGTGCCGTCGAACGCGCCGGTGCCGGACGGGAACGAGGTAAAGTTGGTGATCGTGGTCGTCGCCCCGCCGGGCTCGGTGATGGTGATCGTACCCGGCAGCGTTATGGTGTAGGAGCCACTATTGCTGCCGGTTACGTCGAATAGCGCCACAAGATGCACGCCGCCGAAGTCAGTAACGCCGCCGGTGACCGACTTCACGCCCGTGGACGGGTTGAGCACCGAAGTGCCCGAAGCGCCCGGTGTGCTGATCAGATTCGCGAAATCCAGGGTCTGTACTTGCGATATCGTTATCGGCTTGAGCGCCGTCGCCTTCGGCAAGCCGGCCAGCAGCGCAAGGATAACCGCCAGCGTAGATACGGCGATAACCGCGCAAAGTTTGCGCGCTCGCGTTCCAGACTTATTCAGACCCTGAACAATCACTTGTGTCGTAGCTCCTCACCCGTCTCCAGGAAAACCGAAGTCTTCCTGAAAAAATATTCATACGTTAGTACAACGGAGCAAATGGTTCGTATATTCCAACCTAATAATAAGCAAAAATACTAAATACCAGTTAAAGACTGGCTGAGTTTAGCTGCTTGAACGTTTTTTCACTGCCTTTTGGGAGATGTTTCCGGCGGCCGGTGGCGGCCCGGCGCTATACCGAGGGCTGTAAGCGTTCGCTTCTTACTGATTTCCGGTGGTCCAGCCCCTGTTGATCAGGTCCATTTCTTCTTCCGGGCTTACCGTCGACTCATCCGACAGCGCAAAGATCGCCGAGGCCGTCGGCAACCGCACCGCCGACGTGCCCGAACGGGCGCCGGCTTCCAGATCTCCAACAACGCCGGAATCGCCAAATTGCGCGGAATCCGCGGCATCTTGCCCTTCGGCGTCTCCGAAATTATCGCCGCCGCCGCCGCCGTCATCATTGTCGTCGTCGTCCACGATGGGCGGCCCGCCCTTGCCGCCGCCGCCGCCGCCGCCGACGCCACCGCCGCCGCCGCTACCGTTGCCGCCGCCGCCGCCGCCGCCAACACCGCTGCCACCGGCCAGGGCCGATTTAAGGGTCGGATTGTTCTCCGGGCCGCTCAATGTGACCGGCAGGGAGGTTGCGATCAGCAGTGCCAGCACGGCAATACCGCCTGGCAGCAGCCTCTGGCCGCATACCCCGAGGGTGCGTGCCAAAGCGAATTTTTGATCTGTTATGTCGCCTGTCTTTTTCATATCGCCACCCGGCGTTTTCGTTCAGGCGCTGCTCCCGACAGATGGATTACCCGAAATTCATTGTTGTTTTTTCTACTTTATTCGGCACCCATCTCGTTTTACGCGCCAGTTCAAAATCATTTAACGCTCAATTCCTGAACGATCGGTTAACCGGGTTTCTGTACAACCGGTTAACGGAACGCGAAAAAAAGCGGCGGAGGGCTTTTCCTCCGCCGCGCGGATAATGACGTTGAGTGATAAAAGGATGTACGGGACCGGCTCGGTGTAAACCATTTGTTGACGGCTCCCGGTAAAAATCTATTGCGAGGTTACGGTGTCCGGACCGTCCGCGGTGCGCCAGGTACCCCAGCCGCTGCGAATCGCTTCCAGTTCCTCTTCCTCGGAAAGTGCTGAATCTTCCGGCAGGCCGGCCAATTCCCGGATAACCTGGTTTTTGCCGGCATTTACGTCCTCGGGCAGCAACGGCGTGTCCGCCGCGACTTCGCTGCCATCCGCGTCTAGGCCGAAGCCTTCCATCTCGATCGCCGCGGCTTCTTCTTCGGCGATCGGCGCGGCCGGCGCGGCGCCCTTGCCACCGCCCTTACCGTGGCCGCCGCCCTTGCCTTGGGCCAAAGCCGTTTTCTCGGCAAATCCCGAATCGAAGCCGACCGGAGCCGCAACTGTAAAGACAAAGGCCAACGCGAAGACTGGCGCTAACGCCGTAATGGCGCGCGCACTCTTGCGGCCGCTCGTCGCTCCACCTGTATGATTTCGCTTACCGACCATAGTACTTATCCTTGTCATGCGTGTGTTTTCGCACGGGGTCTCCGGGTTCGATCCCCACTGAATTTGGCGCATTTTCGCGCATTACTAATCAAACAACGATCCAAGGGTCGGTTTATTCCGTTTTTCCACGGTCAATATTTCTCGTTTTGGCGTTTCGATGACGCGGTGCGGACTTTATTCACCCGAATTCGCACGCGCCGCCGGCTTTTCACCCGCTAAATTTACCGGTTCAAGCCTAATATTCGGTAAATGAAACACCCGCCGGGCAACAGAATCCGCGAATTCATTATAAATTGCAGTGCCGGTTTTTGGCGCGTACCGGCACATTGGCTGTGCTGTCGCTGGTCCCGCCGACCGTTTCGACCCGTGTTGGTAATTTTTTTACCTGGGCTGGAATAACCTAGGCACCCGTTCGTTGTTTAAAGACAAATGCATTGAAAGGGAATTTCCCTTTGGACAAGCGTACGAAAGCCGAAATGATCGCTCTACTGCCGCGTTTGCGGCGGTTTGCGCGTGGCCTAACCGGATCCGAGGAAGAAGCGGACGATCTGGTGCAGGGGGCCTGTGAAAGGGCTATCCAGCGGATATCGCAGTGGCAGCCGGGAACCCGGCTGGACAGCTGGATGTTCCGGATCATGCAGAACCTTTGGATCGACGCGATAAGGGTAGGAAAGCTG
>SDBV01006485.1_pt1 | contig 16204 bp, 15 predicted proteins | sample 2277081 | NCBI WGS metagenome assembly SDBV01 (sample SAMN10402039, study PRJNA504765) | marine sediment metagenome | isolation source: marine sediment core GS10_PC15, 223 cmbsf | place: Arctic Ocean: Southern Knipovich Ridge | collected 2010
ATATATTGCCATGTATCGGTCTGGCGAATATCCCAGCTTACGATGTTCGCGCCTTTGGCAACGAAACCAAACATTTTGTCAAATCCCTGCCAGGTCGTAATTCCGAATAGCAAAACGAATATTGGAAGTGATAAAAACTTCCATTTATTTCGTAAACACCAGGCCAGCATCTGGGGATAAAAATGTACGATGGTCAGGAGTACACCTAAAATGGACGAGATAAGAAAAACTGCAAACAAAAAATTGACAAACAGGCTGTTTTGGGCACCCAATGGCATCCATGCTGTAGTTAAGAAATAAACCATTGTCAACAGGATCACAGCTGTATTGATGCGGTTTGTCCATGCCCTGAATTTTTCCGGTATCCGGGATTTGAAGAAGTTATTGATACCAAACAGTATTAAGGCAATGGCTACGACACTTCCGTACATGATGAGGAATGTAAGTCCGAGTAAGGCAATGACCACCGCCCATACTTTTTTAGACTTTTCCTTATCAAAGCGGATGGAAAAGACGGTATGCGCCAGGGCAGGAATCAAAATCAGGCCTAATAGTAGTGAAGATAACAGCGCAAATGTTTTGGTAAATGCCAGTGGTTTGAAAAGCTTTCCTTCCTGGGCCTGCATGGCAAATACCGGAAGAAAACTTACGATGGTCGTAGCAAGCGCGGTCATGATGGCGGAGGCTACTTCCACGGATGCTTCATAGATTACCTTGAGCAGTTGGGCCCCTTTCACTCCTTCATTTTCGGGCATTTCGAGGTGGCGGACAATATTTTCGGTAAATACAATACCCACATCCACAATCACCCCGATGGCAATAGCTATTCCCGAGAGGGCAACTACATTGGCATCCACTCCAAAATACTTCATGGTAATAAAGGTCATGAGTACTGCAATTGGGAGTATACTGGAGATTATAATGGATGCACGGATGTTCATCATCAGTACGATCACTACGATAATACTAATGAGTATTTCATGCTCCAGCGCTTCCTCAAGTGTACCCAGTGTTTCTTTGATCAACCCCGACCGGTCATAAAAGGGGACGATAGTCACTTTGGATACCGTACCATCAGCAAGTATTTTGGAGGGTAATCCTGGAGATATTTCTTTAATTTTTGCTTTAATATTCTCGATAACCTCCAGAGGATTGGCCCCATAACGCGACACAACCACTGCACCGGTAGCTTCGGCACCGCCTTTATCCAGACCTCCACGGCGTGTGGCAGGCCCGAAATTAACATGAGCAACATCCTTGATGCGGATTGGGGTATTCCCATTTACAACTACTACTGCTTTTTCCAGGTCACCGATGTTTTTTATGTAACCGAGGCCTCTAACAAGGTATTCTACCCGGTTGAATTCAATGGTTCGGGCGCCTACATCCAGGTTACTTTTCCGCACTGCATTCATGATCTGGGCAACCGATACATTGTATTCTTTCATCGCCACGGGGTCAATATCTACCTGGTATTCTTTCACAAATCCACCAATAGCGGCGACCTCAGCTACCCCTTTAGCGGAGGTGAGTGCGTATCCCACATAGTAATCCTGCAGCGTTCGAAGTTCCTGGGGATCCCAACCACCGGCAGGTTCACCGGTTTCAGGATTTCTTCCTTCCAGTGTGTACCAGAATATCTGGCCTAATGCCGTAGCATCGGGCCCGAGGGCGGGTTGTACTTCAGTCGGCAGGGTCCCTCTTTGTAAGGAGTTAAGTTTTTCCAGGATCCTTGTCCTTGCCCAGTAAAACTCAATGTCTTCTTCGAAGATCAGGTAGATGGTGGACAAACCAAATATGGAGCTGCTTCGAATTGTTTTTACGCCGGGAATTCCAAGCAAGGCCGTTGTTAAAGGGTAGCTGATCTGGTCTTCAATATCCTGTGGTGAGCGTCCCATCCACGTGGTGAAAACGATTTGCTGGTTTTCACCAATATCTGGTATGGCATCCACAGGCACGGGGTCGCGTGGAAACCAATCCATCTTCCAGTTGAAAGGTGCAGTGGAAACTCCCCAGCCAATGAAGACCAATACAATAAGGGCTGTGACGAGCTTATTTTCCAGAAAATACTTTATGAATTTATTTAGCATGGTACTATAATTTCAAAAATTGATTGATTATACCCGGAACGGGAATGGTGCATAACACCGTTTTAGCAGATTGATCCTGTCAATATGCTAAATCAATTGTTGAAACTATAGAAGGAAAGACTGGATCCGGATGAATATATCCTGATCCTGTTCAAGCGGAGGCGGAGCGGTATTATCCTCGTTTTGAAGTTCAAAAGCAATGAGATCGGTGTTGATCACCTCACTTATCCTGTGCAATACAACGGTAGGAGCCTGAAAATGGAATGTTTGAAGGTTGAGTTGGTAATCGTCATCAATGGCATACAACTGGGTGTCGTCAGTACAACAATCCATTGGCATGCCACTATCGCTGCATCCATTAGTATGACTATTGATGGCCACCTCAACCAGGTCGCCGGCACAATAGTGTTTGCTTACAGACACGCCAATAGTGGCAATAAGAATCAATAATGTGAGCAATATGTTGATGAGTTTACGAGTCATTTTGTAATGATTCTACGCAAATGTAACAAAAATGATTTAGATCGGACAAAGAATATTATGGGTGAGATGTATAATATTTTGGTTAGGTGTGATGAATTATCTTGGAATTGATTACTGAAAGACGTGTTTGTAACTATTTTTTAAATGTAGATTATAGAACATGATAAATATCATGTTTTATTTTACATCAATTTTATAAGTTTAAACATTAAACAGAGGCTATAAATAAGAAAAACTACCCGTAATGTTACTATTGAGATGGGTTTATAAAATATCAACTATTAAAATTTATTATAATGAATAATAAAACAACAATCGCTAAAGAAAATAATATAGAAAAGGTCGCATTTGTAAAAGTAGTTGAAGAAAGTGAAGCAACAGGAACAGTCAAAGAAGTTTATGAAGATATCAAAAATACGCTTGGAATTGATTTTGTTCCTAATATGTATAAGGCAATGGCAAATAATCCTGAGTATTTAGACATTACCTGGAAAAAAATCCAATCAATAATGACAAAACAAGGAAAGTTAGATAACAAAACAAAAGACATTGTTGCTCTTACAGTATCTATAATGAGCGGAAGTGATTATTGTATTGGTGTTTACAATGAGGCAGTAAAACACGCTGGATTGGATGACGAGGCTTTAACAGAATTGTATTCAATTATTGATACTTACTCTGGACTTAACCGGTTGAATATTGCATGGGGGGTTAAACCAGATAAAAAGCCATGGTATGGTTGCGGAGGATAACCATTATTCCAACATTATATCTTCGGTATATAGGTCCAGTATTCCAGTATTACAGCATTCAACTATTGAGTATTTTGTAATAAATTATTAAAAGCGTATTTTGTCAGGTAAATAATAAAAATCATTATGGCAAATACAATTGAAGGAATCTGGGTTGGGAATGCTATCCAAAGCCTTTTCGGTAAAAATATTTCAATACCTGTTTTAATTGAGTTTAAAGAAAACAGTGAGGAAGGTATTCTGATCATGGATATTGCCGATATGAAGTTTAAGAATGTTAAAAATGAGAAAAAATGGATCCTGGATTTGCAGACCATGAACACGCATAATGGCTTTGTGCTTGTGAATTACAGAAACAGGGATGCGACCCTGGTACAATTCGGTTCTATAACCTTCAAAATTGATAATGCAAAAGGGAGGTTGGACGGCTATTTCACCGGTTATGGGCCTGAGTCGGAGGGTTTGGTGTATGGAGCGATGATTTTGACAAAGAATGCAAAAGATGAAAAAAATCCTAAATCCTAAATCCTAAATTCGAAAAAGATTGTACAAAAAAGACTACATTGTAAATATTCTCTGTTGTTCTCTGTGATCTCTGTGGTTCTTTGTGAATCCTCTGTGGAACTCTGTGAAATAGCAAAATCCCTAATTAACGGGAGTCTGGAAACCTGTGAAAATGAATAATTTAAGTAAATGGATGTTGGTCGCATTATTACCAGCCACTCAAATATCTATTGCCCAGGTACCAACATCAACACGTTCTGAAAATGCCATAAAACGAACGATACCCATTCTTGAAAAAGAACTGGCTGAAAAGTCGCTCATCCTTGGATCGCCAATATTTATAAAGGGTGTTTAAAGAAGAACACGAGCTGGAACTTTGGGTTGAGGGAAAGGATAGTTTTAGTTTATTTAAATTGTTTGAGATCTGTGATTTCTCGGGAGATCTTGGACCAAAAACCATGCAAGGGGATATGCAAAGCCCTGAGGGTTTTTATTTTGTAAATGCCAAAAGGATGAATCCGTGGAGTAATTTTCATTTGTCCATGAACGTTGGATATCCAAACCGGTTTGACCGCGGCAAAGGTTATACGGGGGATTATCTGATGATCCACGGTAACTGTGTCTCCATTGGCTGCTATGCAATGACTGATCCGGGCATTGAAGAAATTTATACCCTGGCTTCAAAAACGCTGAACAATGGACAATCATTCTTCCGGGTACATATTTTTCCTTTTCGCATGACTGCACAAAATATGCAAAAGCATCAGGCAAACATTTGGTATTCTTTTTGGCTGAATCTTAAGACCGGATACGATTGGTTTGAAGAAATCGGGACCCCACCCAATGTGGAGGTGGAGGGCGGTAAATACGTATTCGAATAAGTAAAGGACGAAATCCAGTTGGTGAGCAGGTTCAGAAAGGAATTGTTAAAAGCAGCGAACCGGCCTAGAATAATCTAATTTCAAAGTATTTAGGGTTTTAATAAAATGGCAATTATTCAGGTAGTGCCACTAGCAGCTTTTTTATATTGTTTGAGCCGGTTTTGATCATATTTAAACGGAAATGGATAGGTTTATTCTGTTTATTCCGTATCCTCAGATTAGTTTTTCCTGTTTTTTTGCTTCCCAATTTCAGTTGTTTATTGAATAAAGCAATGTCTTCAGGGAATAACATGTTCCTTATTACCTGCAACGAATAAGGCTCATCGTTTTGGCAATTTTGATCCGGTGCCATAGAAGAGCTGATAAAAGGTACATCTTTGCTTTCGGGGTCCACTAAAAACAAAATATTCAAACGCTCTAACCAATAGTTGCATTTGGATATTTCCAGTCCTTCAAATCTCATAAAAAAGGTAGTTGGTTTACTATTAATGGGAATAAGACAAATAGGTAACCCCAACTTCTTAAAAAAATAATTTGTCTTTTTATCCCATAAACCCAAAATTGTTAATAGGATCTGAAATTTTGCCTTTTGGACAGACAAAGTCATTGATAATCAATGACTTTGTCTGGGATAATCCAGGCATTGAAAACACAGGAAAAAATTAGATTGTTAAAAAGTGATAATACATTCATTTTCGATCGCCTGCTGCTCCAGTCAGATGTACTTTGCATCGTCAGATACTTGATGTAAAAAGCTCTGATGGACTTTTGGGTCAAATAAAATCTAAGGTAAATTTACCAGGTGTAAAATGCTACTTCCGTTTAGAAGCTGTAAGTATCTTGCTTTTTTTCAAGCCTGAAACAACAGACTGGGCTATTTCAGAAATTGTATTTTCCATATCTGTAGATTTAAAAGCTTCAGAGGTTCCGGTGAATAAAATTTTTCCGCCATTGGATTCGTAAAGATTGGACTCTACAATAATAGATGTAGCTTTTGAATAGTATCCCGGAACATAATATGCATTCCAGGCATTCATGTAGTTATAATAATAAGTTTGTTGAATCGTTATTGCATTCTTTTCACTCGCAGTGACATACCTTGAATCTTCTTCTACATCTTTTAGGCGCAAAGTGAGCAGAGCATCAAATTTATTATCATTCAATATTTTCTCAATTTCTTCCGGTCTGGGTAGTCTATTCTCCGGTTTTATATAGTCGATGCTTGCAGTTGCATTGTATTTATTTTTCCGAAGCCAGTAAATTATTTCTTTCTCCGCAGTCGTCCTGTTTTCGGGAATAGGAGTCAATGCTGCCACCAATACTGTTTTAATTTCTCCCTGTGCTACGTTGGGAGTGGATGATGAAATACTACTCCTGGAAGAAACACAAGCAGAAAGCAGTATTACAAAAAGTAAGGATACATAAAACTTCATAATTCTTTACCTATTTATTTTTCCTTCCAATCACTTTTTCTGCGGCTTGAACGATATCGCCAATACCCAACCCATATTTGTCAAGAAGCTCCATTGGTTTTCCGCTTTCACCAAACTGATCATTTACACCCACGTACTCCATAGGGGCAGGTGATGATTGCGTGAGCACCCTTGCTATACTTTCACCTAACCCGCCATTAATTTGGTGTTCCTCCACTGAAACGGCACATCCGGTTTTTATAACAGACTCAATTATTGCACTCCTGTCGATAGGCTTGATTGTATGAATATTTATTATTTCGGTACTGAAACCTTTTTCTTCAAGGACGGCTTCGGCTTCGATTGCCTGCCATACCATATGGCCGGTTGCAAATATTGATACATCATTGCCTTCTATTAATTTTTGAGCTTTCCCAATTTCAAAAGTATCTTCAGGATTTGTAAATACGGGCATTTTCGGACGTCCGAACCTTAGATAAACGGGTCCAATGTGGTCAGCAATGACCTTGGTAGCCTGCAATGTCTGGTTGTAATCACAAGGTGATATAACGATCATGTTGGGTAGCATTTTCATCATCCCAATATCTTCCAGAATTTGGTGTGTGGCGCCATCTTCCCCAAGTGTCAGGCCTGCATGTGAGGCGCATATTTTTACATTTTTATCCGAATAAGCTATAGACTGACGAATTTGATCATATACACGGCCAGTCGAAAAATTTGCGAAAGTTCCTGTGAAAGGAATTTTACCACCTATTGTCATACCCGCGGCCAAACCCATCATATTGGCTTCACTAACTCCAACCTGAAAAAATCTGTCGGGATAACTGTTTTTGAAAGCATCCATTTTTAGTGAGCCTGTCAGGTCAGCACACAGTCCTACGATGTTTTCATTGGAATTTGCAGCTTCAAGCAAACCGGCTCCAAATCCCGAACGTGTATCCTTTTTTTCACTATAGGTTATCTTGGTCATTAGTCAAATAGTTTAACAATGGTTGAAACTTTCGATTTTATTTTAAAATATTTTATATCTGTGTACTTGCTGCCAAAAGTATTTTTCGACCGATATGCAATTTTATAACTTCCCGCCTGCATTGCCAATTTGGTAGTGGTATTTTTTGTATCAAGATTGATCACCCATTTTTCAAACCCATCGGAATCGACCTGATACATAGTTGCGTATATATAGCTGGGAGAAACTAAGTTTAAAAGTCCGGGAGCAGCCAGTGTTAATGTCAGGGTTTCACGGTAGTTGATCTCGACATTTTTGAATATCGTTTCAGGGATTGTAAGTACCTCTATATCATATTTACCTGCAAGGTATTTACCTGTTTCCAGAATATTTTGAACATGAAGGATTTCGGTTTTGGTATTTTTCCTAAGTAGTACCTCCACGCCATATTCATAACGACTGGAGTTGGGTAATTCAATTTTCAGGAAGCCTTGGGGAGTTTTCAATTCTATTACGTTATGTATTCCTCCGGTAAGGTTAACTGTTGATTTTACTACCGGTGGGATGGTATTTGCAATGATATCGTAGGTAATTACCGGTTCAATTTCAATCGTATCTGTCAGGCCATTTTTGTCGCGAAAATGGACGAACTCATATTCCGATTTACCTGTTAGATGATTTCTGAACGAGATATTTATATTCGTCTCCGTTGGCAGGTTTTTGTCATCCAGAAGTTCAACAGTTACAGTTGTTTTTGAGAGACTTTGATTCAAAGCCAGGTTCAGGGCCTTGCGAAAATCATTGATCTTTCGTGCATCAAAGTAGGTGCCTGTACAGCCAAAATCACCTTCATAATCCTGCTCAAGGTTAAGGCCAATGACAAACGGTTTCAGAAATACACCTTTTTTCTGGAGTTCTATGGAAACTTCACAGGGGTCACCGTCGCAGGATTCAACTCCATCTGTGATGATTATAACAATATTTCTGTAACCACCCGAAGAAGGGAAGTCATTGGCAGCTTGCAACAGCGACCAGGCAATCGGAGTTGTTCCCTTTGGTTGCAGGGTTTTTATCCGCTCAATAATAAGGTCATGATTATTGTCTCCAAATGGAACTTCTAACCGTGTATCCTCACAATTTTTTTCTTCTACTGAAAACTGATGGCCGTATATTCGTAAAGCCAATTCCAGGTCCTTATTAATCCGGAGACTGTCTACAAGTTCGTTGAGTATGCCCCTCGCAGCTTGTATTTTAAGGGTATTTTCCCATTCGCCAAACATACTGGCAGATCCATCCAACAGGAATAAAATTCGTGTATTTTTAAGAATTTTTTGTGTAACCTCTTGTGCGAAAAGTTTGTGACTTACCGTGAAAGAAAGTCCAACAATGATAATGAATACAAGCCCGTTACGCCATCGAAACATTTGATCAATAATCTCCAAGTGTTTCCTCAAGCTGGCCGAGTGCATCATTTAATTGCTCATCATTCGGAGGGATTCCATGCCATTTATGTGTTCCTTCCATGAAATCAACCCCTTTACCCATATTCGTATGCATTAGGTTTATTACCGGTTTTCCTTTGCCCGTAAGTGATTTGGCTAATTTCATTTTCTTAACGATATCATCCATATCATTTCCTTCGCTCTCGATTACCTGCCAGTTAAAAGACTCATATTTAGCGCGTAAATTGTCTATCGATAAAACATCACTAGTAGCTCCATCGATTTGCTGACCATTTAAATCAACCGAGGCAATGATATTATCCACTTCATTGTATGCAGCATACATCGCGGCTTCCCAAACCTGTCCTTCCTGCTGTTCGCCATCACCCATCAGTACATATACAAGATGTTTATCACCGTTAAGCTTTTTTGTTTGTGCTGCCCCAACCGCAACCGAAAGCCCCTGCCCGAGCGACCCGGATGCCACACGAACACCCGGGAGGTTTTCTTCAGTGGCCGGGTGCCCCTGTAATCGTGTTCCGAGTTTACGGAATGTGCTTAGTTCAGAAACATCAAAATATCCGTTGTGAGCCAATACACTGTACCATAAGGGAGAAACATGTCCGTTTGACAGAAAGAAAATGTCTTCACCGATACCATCTTTATTGAAAACCGGATTATGGTCCATGATATTAAAATACATGGCCACTAAAAAATCAGTGCAACCGAGAGACCCTCCAGGATGGCCCGATTGAGCATTATGTACCATCCTTACTATATCCCTGCGCACCTGCGAGGCAATTCTTTTTAATTCATCAATGGACTTTGGCTGTGTCATACGGTTAAAAAATTTTTAGTTATATGCGAAACAAATATAATTGTATCAAAGTGAATGCCAATTAATCTGAAAGGATTTGGGAAGTGTGATCTTTGGTTTTCACTTTTTCAATAATATTTTCTATCACTCCTTTTTGATCAATTATGAATGTGACCCGGGCCGTACCCATATATTTCCTGCCATACATCGATTTTTCAACCCAGGTTCCGTATAATTCATGAACTTTTAGTTCCGTATCTGCAAGAAGGGCAAATGGAAGATCCTGTTTATCAATGAAATTTCTGTGAGATTTTTCAGAATCTTTGCTAACACCGAGAATCTCATAACCTTGTTGTTGTAGATCATCATAATTGTCTCTGAGGTTACACGATTCGGCCGTACAACCTGGAGTATTATCCTTTGGGTAAAAATACAAAACAACTTTTTTTCCTCTCAAACTGCTCAGTTTTAAGGGGCTCCCATTTTGATCATTCACCTCGAAATCGGGTGCTTTGTCACCAACATTCAGTTTCATAAAATTCAAAATTTATAAATCAAATAATCAACAAATGTATCATCATATAGCTGTGAATTGGAAGTGAATGTAGTTATTTTTAATTGGGTGTTAGTAATGCTTGAATGCGTGAATGCGTGAATGTTGGGATGCTGGAATGCAGGAGTATTTGAATGATTGAATGATTGAATGCTTGAATGCTTGAATGCTTGAATGCTTGAATGCTTGAATGCTTGAATGCTGGGATACTGGGATATTGGAATGTTGGAATACTGGAATACTGGAATACTGGAAAGTTGGAATACTGGAATATTTGAATGTTGGAATGTTGGAATGTTGGAATGCTTGAATGTGTGAATGTTGGGATGTTGGGATGTTGGGATGCAGGAGTATTTGAATGCTTGTATGCTTGTATGCTTGTATGCTTAGATACTTAGATACTGGAATGTTTGAATGTTGGAATGCTTGAGTGTTTGAGTGCTTGAATATTGGAGTACGATCAATAATTAGTTGACTGTGGTGGAATAAACTTTTTCGTTCCCGGAGTTGTCGGTCACTGTCAGTGTAAGTTTTCCTTTAAATGGGAGATCAGAATTAATTTTTTTTGACCAGATCTGTTTTTTCTTTGGATCATAATTCATTAGTACCCAGTTATCATTGATAGTGGCTTTGTATGATTTTATCCCGGATAATTTATCTTCTATTCTGAATACAAGTTCATTTTTATTGATAATGAGTGGTTTCAACCTGGGAGGAATAGTATCTGTAAGAATTACGAACTGGCCAAAAGAACGTGTTTTAAACCTGATTTTATCCCCTTCCCATTTGCCACCTGAATAATAAAAATTACCGGCATCATCTACCGCATAAACAGAGGAACGTTCTTTGTATGTGTAGTTATTTTGGGGAATAAGAAGAATATTTACATTCGTTCGTATTGGATAAATGTCAGCCCCTACTATAAAACGTTCTCCCAATTTATCCCCTTCTGACCGATGTGAAACATCAAGGTAAATAGTATCGAAAAGTGTGCGTTTACTGAATTGAGCTTCAATGTACGGGCTATAAAAAGTATAAACCTGGCCGGAGGGAACCTGTGCATCACAACGAATATATTCTGTGGATTCACAAAGAGTGATTGAATCGGGGATTCCCTCGTTAAGGTCCCATAAAAATACATCGATTCCTTCATTATTATAGGCGGGAAGCAGGTATTGTGTGTCATGACCAATGTGGACTTCCGCGTTTTCCTGTCCATTTGTGATTACAGAATATACCACAAGCGTATTGTCCTGGATTTCATGTGAGCTGCCGTCAATAGTAGGTGTCTCATAGTGGCTTTCAAGCGAGTCATTAAGGCAATTGATATCAACTATCAATTCCGATTGATTTCCGTAGGAATCATTCATGATTATATCCAATTTTCCCGAGCAATCTTCATTAAATGTTATTAATCCATGATTGGAACTTGTAGTATAAAAATCCAGCTCATTTCCATCATCCACATACAGTTTGTGATAGCGTAATCCCCGTTGCTTTAATTCGCTGTAATTCACATGATTATAATAATTCCTGCTTTTGGAAAAAGGTATTTTGCTTATTTCCTGTACAAATTCCACTTTGTCATCAAATTTCATTTCGATGCGTGTGATTCCCGTACGGAATTTCGTCCAGTCCTGCCTGTCAAAAGCGTATAATTCTACACCAATTGTTCCCGACATATCGATTGGATTGTCAATTACATAAGTACCATTAACTTTTTTGGCATTATATACAAAACGCCCGAATTTGCCATTGATACGGGAATTAATATCCATTGTCTTGAATGCTATCTTTCGTACTTCCGGAGGCCGGGTATCAACGATTTCTTCAAAGTTGAAAATTAAAGGATTGAGCACTTCCTGTTCACTATTTCTCACATCAAAATGCAGATGCGGCCCTCCTGATGATCCACTGTTTCCTGAAAGCGCAATGGTATCACCTTTGTTTACTTTAAATTCTCCCTTTTCAGGAAACAAATTCACTCTAAACGATTCTTTTTTATATTGTTCTTTAACAACATATGATTCGAATAGTTGATTGAATGATAATAAATGTGCATAAACTGTCATCTGTCCGTTATTGTGGCTAATATAAATTGCATTTCCATAACCTCCGGGAGATATCGAAAGCCGGGACACATAGCCATCAGCTGCTGCAAGCACAGGTACTCCCTGCACACCTCCCGTACGAATATCTATACCCGTGTGAAAATGGGTCCTGCGTAGTTCACCCATCGTACCCGCCAGTGTGTTCCTGACTCCGGGTTTTATTGGGAACAGGTAATAATCCGGTATTTCCGGATTGACAGAATCGGGATTCATCTGTGCTGTTACTGTATTTATACAGCATACTATAAATCCCAGAACTAATAATTGTGCTATGTTATTACTTAATCTCAACTTCCAACATCTTTTTAGCCTCAATGAATGCTTCAAGCTTGTTTCCTCTTTCAACAGGGCCCACACCTTTGGGTGTACCTGTAAAAATCAAATCCCCTTTTTTGAGCGTAATATATTTGGAAATATACGCTATTATATAATTATAACCGTAAATCATATGTCCAGTGTTCCCCGATTGCCGTATTTTTTTATCAATCTTAAGACTGAAATTTATATTAGCAGGGTCCTCGAAATGAGATTTTGGGATAAATTGCGAAATAGGTGCTGAATGATTAAAACCTTTGGCAAGCGTCCATGGAAGGCCTTTTTCTTTGGCTTTTTGCTGCAGGTCCCGGGCGGTGAAATCAATACCAATTCCAATTTCATTAAAGTATTTGTGTGCAAATTTTTCGGCAATATATTTCCCGGATTTACTAATTTTCAATACAATTTCCACCTCGTAGTGAATGTCCTTTGAGAATTCCGGATAATAAAAAGGTTCATTATTTCGTAAAATAGCTGTATCAGGTTTTGTAAATATTACGGGTTCTTTTGGTGTTTCATTATTTAGCTCTTTAATATGCTCTACATAATTTCTGCCTATTGCTAATATTTTCATTTTTCGTGTTTGTAAATTGCAAAAGTAAATCCCTGAGAACTTTTAAATTGAAATATGAGTTATTTTCGAAATAAATTCCAATGAAATGTTAATAATTATGAAAAACGGTATAGTTACAATTTTTTTCTTGTTTGGCATGATTGCCTCCAATTTATTGTTTTATTCCTGTGCGACCGTTCCAGTAACCGGGAGGAGCCAGTTAAGTCTTGTTTCGAATGAAGATATCATTGAATATAGTACAATACAATATAAGGAAGTAATTGCCGCAAATAAGCTTTCAGAAGATCAGGAACAAGTTGCACTTATAAAAAAAGTAGGAAACAATATAAAGACAGCTGTTGAAAAATACATGAATGATAAAGGTTATGGATCGAGTCTCAAAGGATTCAATTGGGAATTTAACCTGATAGATAATGATTCGACGGTAAATGCATGGGCTATGCCTGGTGGAAAGGTGGCTTTTTATACCGGGATCATGCCGATTTGCCAGGATGAAAAAGGCGTGGCAGTAGTTATGGGGCATGAAGTTGCCCATGCAATAGCAAATCATGGAGCTGAACGAATGAGCCAGGGGATATTGCTAAATATTGGTATGAGCACTCTTTCATCCGCTATGGGCAAAGATCCAACACTTACTGAGGAAATATTTAAGCAATCTGTCGGCATTGGTTCCCAACTTGGAATGCTTGCTTATGGTAGAAAACATGAATCTGAAGCGGATAAGATAGGCCTCATTTTCATGGCTATTGCGGGGTATGATCCTCATGAAGCTCCCATATTCTGGACCAGGATGAGCAGCGTTGGTGGTTCACAACCACCCGAGTGGTTATCCACTCACCCCTCACATGAAACACGTATCTCTGATTTGAATGCCAATATGGAAGAGGCAATGAAATACTATAACAAGTAAGCTCGAAATCCTAAATTATTAAATTCGAAATCTTGCAGAGCCATTCCGGGTAGTATACGGGGAGTTAGTGGGTGATCCTGGATTTGCTTATTTCGGTGAATGTATAATCAACAGATCCTGATTGCCTACCTTTAAACTCCATCCAATTTAAACACAAATAATTTGCGAAGTTTGCGCCTCGCGTGGAATAAAGTCTATGATACATCTTATTTTCAGTCTGCAAATACGCTATATTGTTACTGACTTCTTTTATACTGGATTTGCCAACTTAAATTCCAGTTTTTCCCGCCATCCAAAGAGTTTTCCCAATCCCACTTAAAAGCATCCTGAGTGACGTTATAAAACACCATTCGTTGAATTATTTCCTGGCCTTTTGGGTCTGTATATTTTCTAACAAACATTCGTTTATCGCCATCAAAATCCCCTAAAAAATCCAGGCAAGCACCCTGGTTATCCACCCAGGTCTGGTACCACTTTTTTTTGAACAGGATTATACACCGAAACACTCATCCCGATAAGTCCTTTGTTCACCCCTGTCAACCCCTCGAAATTCTCCTGGATCACATTATCCTTCTTAGTGCGTCTAATCGTATTTTTCCCTTTGCTAATCGATCCATCAGGATCTTTCCAGGTCAGGTCCCATTCTCCAATCCAGAAATCAAATAGTTATTCAGGCTGGTTTTCTGCTGCTCCTGGCCCTGGATGGTATTAGAGCATAGCAAAAGGAGTAAAATGAGGATTCTCATCATGTAATCAGAATGAAATTCACTTTTTTAAACCTACGGTGCACCTGTTGGTTTCCGGAGTGTTGAATACCTGTAAAATGCGAATGTCTTATTAGAATTCAATGGGAATAATCACCTTGGTTTTATCCCACATAAGTAACAGGTTTGTATTTTTAATTCCTTTCTGTTCAAATTCAATTGTGAAAGGCTCATAACTGGTTTCCATTGTCTCAGATTTTGCCTGAAATCGTAATAGATCATGGTCCTGGTTGTAACTAAATGCACCCCATTGGCCAAGATCTTTGTTAATTATGATAGTCCAATCACCTTTCTCAGGAATTGTGAATAATGAATAAGTGCCGGCAACTACTTCATGTCCTCCAATTTTAATGTTTTGTGTAAAGGTTATTTCTGTAGCCTCATTTGTGCCGGTGCGCCAAACCTCACCATAGGGTTCAAGGTTTCCGAATATTTCCCTTCCCCTTTTGGACGGTCTGCAGTAGGTTATTTTTACATAAGTATCTTCGTATTTCATTGTTACCAATGCCAGCGGGCTGGGCCGGGGATTTAAAGGTTCCTGAGCGATGGATTCCTTTGGATTGATAAAAACAGCAAAGGCAATGATTACGAGTAATAAATTCTTCATTTCTTCTGTTTATGGTTACAATCGTTTAGGTTTGATAAGTAAATATACAAACTTTTGCAAGGGGTAAATCTTCTAAACTGATAATCATGGCAAAACCTGAGTTTGATGATATTTTTATGGAATTATCGGTAAATCTTGCCAACCGTTCCCACTGCATCAAACGGCACGTTGGCGCAGTACTGACGAAGGATACCAGAATAATATCTATCGGCTATAATGGCCCTCCTGCAGGAACCCACAATTGCGACGATGAATGGCCGGAGGAGGGATGTCCGAGAGACTCCAAGGGGGGATGTTCACTAGCCATTCATGCGGAACAAAATGCGATTTTGTACGCGGTTAAAAATAATACATCTGTGAAAGGAGGTACCTTGTATGTTACATTATCACCTTGTCTTGCCTGCTCACGGATTATTTATACCATGGGAATTGAACGTGTAGTGTTTTTAAATTCCTATGCTGAATATAAAGGGCTGGATTCCGATGAGGGGATTGATTTCCTTTTAAAATTTGGTGTAAAAGCTGAAAAGTATTCCGGAAGCCTGGAGAATGTGACGCATATGATGTAGGTTGAGCTCAAAGCTCAAGGTCTAAAGCTAAAAGCTAAAAGCTTAATTAAAGCCTGACCACGCAACGTACGGAATCCACAATCCCTTCAAATCCAGAGGTTTCCCAAAACCTTGGTTCGTGTCCTCACGAACCAGAAATAAGCATATTCAAAAACTGATTGCCTTATACCTACACGATCCAAAGGTTGAAGATCGACTCTTCCCACCGGAATGACTCTGTCGGGCTGGCGACGAGCTCAGAGTCGAATAAATTACCAAATCCAAGGTTCGTGTCCTCACTAACCCGGAAATAAGTTTTATTCACACGCTAACCACTCCCTGGTTTGTTTCTTCACAGCTCAATTAATGACGTTTGATGAAATATTCTTTTAAAAGGAAACCTATAAGTTGGCTGAATGATTTTATTTTCCTTCTATTCGTTTCAAATCCAATAATATTAACATGTACAGG
>SDBV01006486.1_pt1 | contig 16204 bp, 36 predicted proteins | sample 2277081 | NCBI WGS metagenome assembly SDBV01 (sample SAMN10402039, study PRJNA504765) | marine sediment metagenome | isolation source: marine sediment core GS10_PC15, 223 cmbsf | place: Arctic Ocean: Southern Knipovich Ridge | collected 2010
TGGAAGAATGCCACCCGATCCCGGTTTTGCTCCCTGCCCTAATTTAATTTCAAACATTTTAACTTTGTCTAATGCTGCTATTTCTCTAATTTTGTCTTCGCTAAGATTTCCATTCTCGTCGCGACATCCATATTTTGCTGTTCCAATCTCGAAAACAATGTCATTAGCGTGCATATGATATTCTGATAATCCACCTTCGCCGGTGTTCATCCAAATTCCTGCTATAGCTGATCCTCTAGCAAGAGCTTCAACAGCAGTAGCTCCTAATGCGCCATAACTCATGCCAGTAATGTTAAAGAAACTTTTAGCAAAATACGGATTTTTACATGTAGTTTTTCCTATCCATTTGCCAGGAAATTTTTGGGCATCTTCTTCCAAAATAGGAAACATGCTATTGCTGAATATAATGGTTCCAGGTTCGTCCGGATTTATCTCGCTTCCGAAAGAAATATAGTTAGATCTTCCTCTGGAAGATTTTCTAATCCAAACTCGTGTCAAACGATTGAATGGGCGCCCCTCCCAATCTTTATGCAGATGCGGCCGAATATACTGAAAAGACCAATCGAAAAAATACCTAAATGGTCCAGTAAACGGGTGTGTGATCAACAAAGTGTGTTCGTTCTGCCAAAAACGATTATAGCAGTAGATCAGAACGCTAACCACTAGAAAGATTCCAAACGCGATAATCATCCACATGATTATTTCTCCCTATCTTATTAGCACACTGCCTCAATTCGGCCTGGCGATTGTTCACTATTACGATGATAAAAATAGAATTGCTCAGATTCGTTCCAAACATATTGTCCAAAAAATAAGGCGCCGGAATCTCGAAGATCTTGAAAACGAGCCTTACTTAAAGTCCAACCATAGAAACCATCTTCTTGTTTGTTATTCATCTTCAACAGCAGGACGGCTAACAACGACTTCGTCAATGAGACCGAATGCTTTAGCTTCTTCGGGAGTTAAAAACTTATCACGTTCCATTGAATCAGCTATTACATCAAGCGGCTGCCCTGTGTGTTTGGCATAAAGTTCGTTTAGTCTTGCCTTTGTATCAGCAATATCTTTGGCATGAATTTCAATATCGGTTGCTTGACCTTCAAATCCACCTGATGGTTGATGGATCATAATCTTGGAGTTAGGCAAAGAAAAACGACTCCCGGCGCCGCCCGCCATAAGCAATAATGAGCCTGCCGAACATGCTTGTCCAATACAAACTGTTGTTACATTTGGACTAATATACTGCATAGTGTCATAGATAGCCAAACCAGCAGTTACCGCGCCACCCGGAGAGTTGATGTAAAATGAAATATCCTTTTGTGGATTTTCTGATTCTAGATATAGCAACTGAGCGCAAACAAGAACTGCTTTTTCATCGAAGATAGGCCCGGTAAGAAAGATGATTCTTTCTTTAAGCATTCTACTGAATATGTCATAGCTGCGCTCGCCGCGCGCTGTTTGTTCGACAACGATAGGAACTAATGTATTCTCAATCATTTTAATCTCTCCTCTGTATTAAGTTAAAAACGAACCGGTATTACTAATGAATTTGCATCTGTAATAATCACATCCATATTAGTAAATCCGTATCGAACAAGAAGACTTCTTGCTAGATTCTGCGCTCTAGTTGTTTTACTTGGCATAATGAAATATTTTATTCCTGTGCCGTAATGACGAAAGTTATTACCATAAATTTTTGTATTTTTCTTACAATATTTTTTTAATGGCCCGTCAATTATTGCCCGAATTTGAGAGATCTTCTGTTGATGAAGCGGATCATCATGTAAAGGAGTTCTTACCGCATTTTGTTCTCGCCAAATTCTTTTCGGGCTACTCTTTAAAATTCCTGATGATATTTTTTTCGAAGCTAAAACACCGCCAACAAGTGGAATATTTTGTGCTTTAACTACAGCTTCCGCAGTATCGCGCCGAGCAATTCCGCCCGGAAAAGATAAAACTGAACCACTCTTTGCACGGTTCACTTTAAAACGTCGCGTTGTTGTGTTTTTTCTTAAAGCTTGTCTCGCTTTTGCTGCATCCCGCGCCGTTCCAAATCGAATAGTAGGATCAGACATTAGAACCTCCCATTCCATGAGTTGCCACTAAGATCGCTACGTAATCCATCACCAGCAAGGATAACATTGTAGAACCAAGCTTGTAGTTTTTCTATAGTGTTTTGTTTATCGATTTGACGATGATGTGCTGGCTTCTTTTTATCTGCTGTTTGAGATATATCGACTACATCATGCAGATACTCTTTTAGTTCGTTAACATCTGTAGCAGAATTAACATATTCATGATCTTCATCAGTGATAGTCTTGTTTTTTATCTGACCGGAGCCTCTCATGATCTACTCCTCTGTTCGAAGCTATAGACGCATCGGTCCAATCCTATCGCTATTTCAAGGACCAATAAATCCTTTTCGACAATCTTCTTTTTAGTCTGAAACCTAGCTTTTTGTGGAAAATCTGTTCGTCTTGAAATTGAACACATTTCCATCCATTTGTCATTCTCTTTGTTAAACACATAGCTCTCTGTGTGTGCTTCTACATCCATCGTCACCTCTGAATAGCTTGGAAGCCTATCACTTTTAACTATCCTTGTTGGCAGATCGATCATTTCATCAATCATTTTTCGGACTGGTTCAAGTACCGCAGCATGATAGTCATTCATTGTATCAGCAGTATAGATACATTGGAACTCCTGCTGATAAAATTCTTTGAGCCGCATGTTTTTAGTCACTTGATCCTGTTCCCGACGAAAAGATTTACCAGTCTGCCAAACCACAAACGGTGGTTTAACACCGCTGTGGCTGTTTAGCAGATGGCAAGCATATGTATAAGACCCCGGCGTAGTTTCAGGACGAAGAACCAATGATGCTGGATTTTTGTTATAACAATTAAGCCATAATGCAAATACTTGTTCAACCCATGGTCTATGAGATTCATATTTGTCACCTTCACGATTCAATCTTTCGTTCAAGTCTATCACATACTCAAGCAAAGCTTCAAGAAGTTCAGGTGTATCAGATTTACATTTTGATAAACAGTCAACAACGTCATATACGTCTGTGTCTTTTATCCATTGATAAAATTCTTTTTCAAGACATTCGTCAATTGGATTTTCTTGCACCCAAACATCTTCATCCGTATAATTCGGATTGATTTCTGTCCTAGGCGTTAGCAACGGTGCCTCGACCTGAATAAACTTCCATGCCGGATTTTCAGCAAGAAGAATCTGCTCCATTGTAAAAGCAAAATGCTCTTCAAACTGACGACGGAGACGGATCTCACGTTCAGTCCAAAACATTAAGCCATTTACATTATAGAGTGGTTCCATAACTTAACCTGCGTTTTTCCTTGCTTGAATTTCGTTTCTCATAGCCTTTGTCAATCTTCCGACTTCAAGCAAGTTTTTTCTTGCTCTCACAGCAGCAGCTTTGTTGCCTTTTTGATCAAAGCTTTCATATTCAATCAAAAATTGTCCAAACTGCGTCTTTAATGTTTCAAGAATGTTACTCATAATTTATACCTCTTATAACGGTTAATCCATTATAATATAGCATAGATAGTGGTTTTGTCGAGTTAAAGGAGTCTTGAAGGTTCATTATTGAGCGTTCATAAAATCAGCAACCATCTGGGCGATTTGCTTCGCCTCATAAAGTGAAGGGCCATCCCAAAACTCCTGCTTAAAACCATTCGTGTGTAGAATGGTTCTATCTTCTTCCTCGCTGGACACTGACGGCCACCCACTTAATGGACCACCAGTGTCATCAATCACTACTTTCCAATCTTTTGCCATAGACTTAACCTCTCCTATAACTTAGAGGACCTGAACATTACGCCCAGGAAAATCTTCTGTCACCACCTGATGAATATCACGCTCGATTCCAGCGGTCAGATTATCGTACAATGTGACCTTGAAGCCGCGCGCAAGCAATCCCTCAACAGCCCATTTAACGCAATAATCAGCGGCAACGCCGACTACTTCAACCTCATCAACGCCAGCAGCGATGATGTTATTGAAGAAATCTTCGCGGTCCTGTTCGCCTCCATATGCGACCATTTCGCCAGTGACCCTATAAGGTCGCACCGTGAGTTTGGGCTCTTCCCACATATCAAAGACACCTTTATTAAGGATGAACTTCTGCGTTTCGCTGGGAACATTTTGTGGCTTTACAGCAAAAGCAAAGCCGTCTGTGCCCTGATAGCAATGTGGTGGAAACCCGGGAATACCCTTCTCCTCATCGCCTTTTGCTTCAGCTGACTTGGGATAGGTTTTCTCATTGTGGGTATCGGCTGTAAAGACTACACCCATATAGCCATTCTCGAGTGTTAATGTTGAAAGATATTCATCAATGATTGGAACCACTGCGTCTGCTCCAGGAACAAATAATGCTCCTTTTGGGTCCATAAAGTCAACTTGTGCGTCGACTATAACTGCGATTTTAAAACTCATTTCTCATACTCCTTCTGGTAGTATATGGCGTATTCAACAATTGTAACACGCCTTCGGTTAATATATTGTTAATCCTTCGGAATTTTAAATTCCTCTGGATAATTGTCCATAATAATATCATGATTTACTGCGGACGACCATTCTTTCCACATATCATTTCTAAGTTCGAGAGACATACGAATCTCGGTTGCTGAAGGAACTGGACTTGTGTCTCTATTAAGAATATGTAGCGTTCTCATCACTCCATTAGCAGTTAAATATTTGTGTAGTCTTGGATCATCAACCAATCCACCCCCAACAGAATGCCGGGTTAATAATTCTGATGAAATGGCGTCACTCCAAAAATGTTCCTTATACCACGAAGCATCGAATTCTGAACCAGAATAATAATCGGTGGGTTCTTTCATATCAAGCTTGTCAAGCTTGTCAAGAATATAACTTACCCACTGATTGGGCGTAGCTGCCCCGAGATCGTTTAATGGAACAATTTTAATGCGATCAGCATAAACATTTTTAAGCATTTGCATTCGTTCTTCGACGGTCCATGGATCATGCTTTTCTCTTTTCTTTTGGGCACTTCCAAGACACACGATTGCTGTCTCACAATCTTGGATCATGATATTGATACTTTTAGTGTGCCCCCGATGAAGAGGCTGAAAACGCCCGACCATTAAACCTACTCTATTATTCATTTTACTCTCCTCGCCTGTAAGCCAACTACCCTTATCTTAGCTGGCAACTGTTTGAAGCTAATGATAACATGGGCCTTGCTGTAAAGAATGATTCCATCTCTTGTTTTGGTATTCCATGTTTTAACAAAAATCGTTTCAAATGTATGTGTATAGTCTGGCCAGATTATTTCTAGTTTTTCACCATTCTCCAAAGGAAGCCCATCCAACTTGTCGATACAATTGGGCTCTTCCGAAGTTATGATTTCGTAGAAATCATTCATTCTCTTTCTTCCTTACACGACGAACTACAACTTCAAGTTCGTATTCGGTTTCGGAATCTTCATCGTAATCATAATGAATATTAAACATGGCTTCTTCACCAAAAATATTACAGAGTGCGTCTGTTTCATATTGTTCAGTAATCGTTAGTGTGAGATTTTTATCGCTCATTTTTTCACTCTTTTGTTTCTTCTCTTCAAATCTTTCTCGGAAATACATATTCCAATAGCGTCCATATGCTGTCCGTATCGTCTCACCGCATTTGGTCTGTTGATCAAGCTGACTATCGGTCAACACATTGGACACCATATTCATAAAATACATGAAAGCGGCTTCCTGTTCAGCTTTATCACTTCGCATCATTTCGATAGCTATTTTAAGAGTTTTTACATCGCTCATCTCTCCACTCCTTTATTTCTTCACAATAGCAGGACGAAACAAATCACAATCTGCTACTTCAAGTTCGCCATAACGATGTTTATCGAAAGGATGCTTAATGTTGACAGGATTTATTCGCTTGAACCAAGTGCTGCCCATACGAGCCAGTAGATCATCGAAAACTTCTTCGGCGTGGACATCATCACCAAAATCCAAAAACTTCTTCAAGTCGGCTTTGTAATCCACGAACAAATCAGTTGTCATACCATCATACAAAGTCTTCGTAATGTTAAAGAGCATTAAATCAAGCTCCAGATAAGTGTAGCCAAATTGCACTTCGTCGCCATCGCTAACACCTAAACCGTCCGTTGGTTTTGCTCTCCAAGTTGCTTCAGGAACATCAAGATAACGTGCTAAAGCTGGAACCTCCCAACTCTTGTTTAAAGATTGGATTGGCGATAGATCGCCGACATCGCCGTGTAGTGTCCAAAAGCCCATTGCTAATTCGCTGTAATTGTCGGTACTGGCAACCAACCCGCCACGGGCAGCAGCAAAATTATAGAGCGTAATCATGCGAAGGCGAGCACGAATATTTCCACGACGAATACGGGAAGCCTTATCATCTGGAGCCCAATCTTCGCCAACCACTGAAACCATCATGTCGTAAGCGGCAGTAAGATCCACATGACGATGTTCAAGATGTAATGCTTCACACGCCTCTTTGCCGCGCTCTGTCTCTTCCGGATCTTGATAAACCGGCATTGTGACACCAATAACATGCCAGCCAGCACGTTTAAGCAAGGCGGCTGTCAATGCGCTGTCTACGCCGCCACTCATTCCAATAACAGCGGTCTCAACACCTGTCTGTTCACGATACTGCATCAAATCAGCAACAATGTTTGCTGCTAGTAGAGGAATTTCCTCTTCCAGTGTTGGGAAAATATTGGCATCGTAGCCAAATAAATTGCCGTCAATGAGACGATCCAGCTGATAGTCAAACCAATGACTCAATGGACCAGTCTGATTTTGACGACTGATATCTAAAATGTCTTCTCTTAATGTTTTCATTTTTCTAACCCTCCTACGGATTGATCACTTCTTTCAATGTAACTTCAACAACTATTGAGTTACGATTACCAGGATATGAAACATGATGATCATTATCATCGATAGTTTTTTGTGCTTGATTTTCTTTTCCATATAAGCGCGATGCATTAATATTTGAACTATACCAACCGTTAGGACCAAGACGTTGACGATAATATTCATTAGTGTTCAAATCTTTAATTACATATGCCATTTTCTAACCCTCCTACGGATTGAAATTAATTGTTTAAGGTGTCTTTAACATAAACTCCCAAACAACATCGTTATGTGCAAAAGCAAGTTTCATCTGACGGGCTTCCCATAAATTTACCCATTTTATTTCTTGGATATCATCGCCTGCTTTTGCCGTTTTTGCTTCTTCGTCACTAATTAATGCGTGGAAGCAAAGATTAACAACTTGCTTATATCTTGGATCAGAGCCAGGTTTATCATCACAATAAAATAAACTCCATCGTTCTTCGTTGATGTCAATATTACATTCTTCGGCTAACTCGCGTCTGGCCGTAGTTATAAGACGCTCTTTGCCAGCGTCGAGATAACCGCCAGGCAAACACCAATAACCTGGATATGCTTCGGAACTATCCTTTCTCTTGCCGAGAAGGATTTGTCCTGTCTTGTGATTAACGACAACCATAGTTGCTGTGTTTGCTGCCATTTCAAAAGGATATTCAAACATTCTAATATCTCCGTGATTATTCATCGTTATCATTAATATTCAGTTCAGCTTCAACAGTTTTATAATACCACCAAATTGTTTGAGTTTCTCCATCACTTGTCTCTGTATCGTATCGTGTTATTTCGATACTTGCTGACAAGCGATCACTGTTTTTAATAAGAAACACACAAAGACGTTCGGCTGCCGAGACAGCAGTATCTCCATCGGAGAATACTATTTCTTCAAATAATGGATGATTTATCCGATATCGGCCTATTAAATTTTTATCTACATCTGTCATATTCATTCTCCGTTAATCTGATATCTCCTCAATAAATTGTCGCTTTGTCTGCTCTTCCGCGTGTTGTTTTAACATCTCTTCAAGTGCCATATTCATATATTCCCATTCTTCTATTCCATATTGTTTGGCACCACTTTTTATTAACTGTTCTACTTCTCTGGAACACGGCATTTCCCAACAATGGTATATTTTACCATCATAGCCTTTGACAACAGTAACCTCCGTGCCGTCATCCTCGATGTATGTTTCTAAAATTTCATCGTCTGGAAGTTTCATTTTCTTTCCTTTATGCTAAATCGGCAGTTACAAGTGTCAACATTTAACCACGAATGCTTGCGCCAAATTTCTTCAGCTTCTCCATAAGTTTCAAATGGTCCATATTCTTCACCTTTACCGTCTCTAAGTTCTTCAAAATCTGTGTCGGTATATTCACCACCTATTACATAATACATTGTTTTGTCCTCTTATGCGTATATTTTTATTCCTTTAATCAATCATTATAAATAAATCGGAAATCAACAACTTTTTCCATTTTTCCAATCTGCTCCACACCATTTTGCACCGTGTTATAAGATGTAGTATGCTGGGTAAACTCGACAAGCGTTGCCTTCGGATTGTATTTGACGCCAGTAAGCTGACAAATGGCACCGGTAAGTTTGCGGGCCTTAACATGCCAAGCATCAGGATAGGTGTCATTGTGCGCTCGGCCGCCACCAGTCATCCGTGCCTCTTCAACAACAAACTCACCACGTTTGCCTGGAATCTTGATCACATCGCCTACTTCGGCATAGTAATCCACAACCTCAACTTCTTGCATCTCTTTACGAATCTTTTCCATAACCAGCCTCCTCACTCATCACCTTGAAATTTGTTTTTGAGTCGTTGAAATTCTTCCCATTCAGGATCAGCTTCGTTTCTAATTTCTTTGGCGTATTCTATCCAAGTCTGTGGAACAACTCCATTCATTCCATCCTCGAACATTTCAACTTCCCTAATCAATGCGCTCGCGCCACCGTCATGCCACTGACCGGACATTCCAGCATCAAGCCTATCTGAATCGGCCTTGGCACGAATTTTCTTCATTACAGCTTTAATATCAACTTCGGAAATCTTCATGACCATTCTCCTATTCCGCTAACCACTCTCTGCCCACTTTGATGCTGACTACGCCATCGTATTCGTAGATGTCAGCAGTGGCATAGGTCTCACTAAGTTTTTCCGGCAAGAACGAACCGGTGCCAACCATATTAATCGGCGCGCCGACCTTCGCCATAATGTCGCATTTAAATGGATTAAATCCGCTCGACGCAATAATTTTTACACCTTGATAATCGTTGGCGTCGAGAATATTTCTCATATTGATAATATTTGCGGCACTGACCCCCGTGCCGAACAACAGTTTACGAACCTTGTCCGTTGTAATGTGTAGGGTGTCCATGTCGTATGCGCGATCACCCATAACCGTTTTAACAGCCTCATATTCGCCATAAACATGAAGCCAATCGCAAACGATTTTCACACTTTTCTCATAATCAAGCCCTTCAACGAATCTTCCGCCATGTGTATCAAGCCTAACACCCAGCACTTTTCCTTGTTCATTAAGGTGTTCTTTGTTATAGAACCAATCCGCAACTGCTAAGCTGTCTGTGATTTCTTCGCCATAATAGTCAACCAAAGCGATGATGTTTATATCATCTGGATTTGCTTCGACATACATCTTAACTGATTCAAGTGTGCCGCCAGCATATCCGATAATAGCATGTGGCATCGTGCCCATGCCTTTTTCAGCACCAAAAAATTTTGATGTAATGTCATTTGCGGAACCGATAAAGCCTTTGGCTCCTTGAATCTTAGCCGTATTGGAGCCAATACTTGCTCCATACGCGCATAACACACTCATATCATCGCCCGTTGCGTGTCGAGCGTGCATGTCCATAAACGGAACTTTGGGGAGTGCCGATGTCATTTTATAAGCGTTATATGCCGACACACAAGCAAACCCTACTTTCTGTAGAAAAAGGGTTTCAAGCTCTACAAGTTTGCTGAAAGGACCAGTGACTGTAAAGATTTTTGTTTCTGCTGGAAGAATTGTTCCTTCGGGATGAAGTCGGATAACTTTTGCTTCTGGGCAATATTTCTTGATGAGATCGAGCGCAGGCTGGACAGCAACTATAATGTCGCGCCGAATGAAGACACCATAGGTGACCTCTTTCTCGCCATGCATCTCAACGATGTGTTTTGTTTTGGTAAAGTATTTGTCAGTCCGTGCTTGGACGAAAGAATTTTTGCTTGTCATATCTGCTACCTCACTTTCATGGGTTAACATTTTGTTAACATTTGTGACCCATTTGGATCCATTTTCGAAACCGGTCTAAATCCGTGTCTCATTACTATTTAATAGTATACGCCCTTTTAACGAAATGTCAAGTCTTTTTGACGGGGGTATCCAAACTCACGGTGCGACCTTATAGGGTCACTGGTATGGGGATAAACTATCCAACTGGTTTCATATAATCCTATTAAATCCAAATATTGAAATCGTGCCAAAGAACCATCCCAATCTCGCATTTGTGCTGCAACATTATTACTTGCGATCATCCATTGTTTATTCATTATCTCGGATATCCAAAACCATTATCGCTACTAGTATGATCAAAAATCATCCAACTGGTCTCAAATAAACCCACTGCGTCTAAATATTCAAATCGTGTTAAAGAAGAAGTAAAGGTACCGTCGCAACAACGTTTAGCACAACGAAAACTCGCTTCAATCCAATTTTCATTCATCATTTTCGCCAGGAACCATAAAATACTCACCTTGATCGGCTTTTTCATATAAATCTTCTGGCACTTTAACAGTTCTTGTTCTAATCTCACCCTCATCGTTTTCATTTTTGATTGTTATATACCATGTGTCTGGTGCTGAATGATGAGCTGTATATGGAGTACATATATCAGGCATATTTTGTCCAAAACTAACGCAGCTTTCTTCTTCCGTTGTCCATTCGTGATAAGGAATAAACTCTTTCCCGGTAATATATCCTGAACTAATGGGAGTTTCATATATAAGGATAATAACAACAGCTACCATACCAATCGTTATTGCAGCTAAAAAAATTGGATTGAATATAATATTGAATATTTTGTTCATTCTCGTCTCCTATTCAAACATTAACTTAAATGCCATAGCGTCGGTTTCTTCCATGAAATAGAACCCGACAGTCATATCTGACGTATACTGCGTTATGCCTTCATTTTCAGCGTAATACATATCGTTACAGTTTTCATCGAGCCAATCCAAAATATAACCCAACTGCTGACCATATCTATCAACGTTCGTTATTTTTTCTTTGTCTCGTAACTTTTTCAGTTTTTTTCGACGGAGTGCTCTTGTTAAGAATACATTAAAACGATTGACTGGAATATTGAGATGATGCATCTTAGTGACATCATCGGGATATGTTCTTTTAAGATGCGTCCATCCAGTTGCGGTGATTCTCTTAGACATCTTAATCCTGTGGGCTGTTGTCATCCCTAACAAAAAAAGCACACAGAGTTGTTTGTTCCGTGCCTCTCCAACCGACAATCGCACAACGCGCCGCGATCGGATTTGTTCCGCTGTCAATAAGATCTTGAATCGATCCGTTCTGTTTAGACCCGAGCTCCATTTTCGCCCGAACTAACTCTGCTTCTGCAGCAATATTTTGACTCTCAACTACATTAGCATGAATATTATAAACTGCAATAGAACCTACAAAAACAATAAATGCTACAGCAAGTGCTACAGATATAGCCTTACTAATCTTTACATCATGTTCATTTGTGTCACTCATTTGTCCCTCCTGTGTTCATCATAAAAGATAGTTGTGCCGAACGGACCTTCATTGTAGCTTCCGTGGACAATCCATAACGTATCAACAAGATCATCAATACCCCAATCACCAAACGGAAAACCATCTGTAAAGAACAAGCACTTCTTCACTTCACTAATCCATTCCTGTTCTTCAGCCCAATTCCACCAACACATGAAATCAGTTCCGCCTCCACCTTTTGGTTCATACGTTGTTAGATCATCTTCTTGTGTAAAACATTGATAGTTGTAGACTTCGGTGTCAAAGCAAGCAATATGAATTTCGTATCCACTGAAGGAATCCATAACACCTTTAACTTCCGACAAAATATCTCTTAGCATCTCATCTGTCATAGAACCCGATGTATCAACAGCGATACAAACTTTAATCATGTCATCCATGTCCATTGATGGCATAGTGATACCCATGCCAAATGTTCGTTTGTTTGGACGCATAAATGTGTAATCCGTCCTAACCAAACTTTGTAGATGCATCTGTAGAATCTGCTTCCAGTCCATTTGTGGTTCGGTGACATCTTTAATAAGACGCCGAATACCAGCTGGAAGATCACCTGCCTGTTGAGCTGCTTGAATGACAGCATCTTTCCATTCGTCTTCCATTTTTTTGCGTTCTTCGTTACTTACTCCTTCGCCATCTCCTCCTTCGCCATCTTCATCACCAGGATATCCAGGATCGCCGTGATGAACATCAAGTGTTGGCTGCGGCTTGACATTATGTTCAATAAGATAATCGTAAACATCTTCCGTTGTCCAGTTTAAGAACTTTTCGTCATAGAGTCCAATCTTAGGCATCTTGAATCCAGCTTCAACTAAAGTTGCGTTGATAACGTAGTCCGCAGCCATGTTATACAGTTTGGGATCGCGATCAAATCGTCTGCAGAGATGGTTAAATACGCAGTGGAGAACTTCATGTCCAACCAAGAACATGTTTTCTTCTTTGTCCAAAGAATTGATGAACTTCGGATTATACCACATGCGACGGCCGTCAACTGCGGCCGTAGCCATCTTTTCCGCTGTTTTTTCGTCGACTTCAATAAGACGAAGTCTCATGGCTAATGTTCCGAAGAACGGCTGTTTGAGCAAAAGAGCGATACGTGCGATAGTTAACGACTCAAGTGCTTTCGTCATTTGGTACGCCATTGTTATTTTCTCCCTGTTAAACTATTAACATAGTATAAAGGATGCTAAATCCAACGTCAACATTTTTCGGCAAAGTCAGACCATTTCTTAAGGAATTTGTTAGCATCTTTCTCACTATCAAATTGAAAAATTTCATAAACTGTGTAGTCATATTTTGTTAATAAAACTCCATCAACGAGTGTTCTTTTTAGTTCATGGTCTTGTTTATAACCACATTCAATAATCGACCAATCATCAGAAAAAACAGACTGATCAGTTTTTCTTGGAAAAATCCAATTGTGGATTGCTTCGTTTTGTTCTACTGTGGAAACTATTTTAACCTTCATGTTCTAACTCTTCAAGATATTTTTTGAGCATTTCTGCTTCTCTTTTTACATTTACAGATACAATAAGATAGCCATAGTTATTATGACCTTCGTCTACACCATCATAATAAAATTTCGAAAACTTCTTTTCTCTCGCAGGAGCTTCTTTTATCTTCTTAATGATCTGTTTTCTTGTCATTGCTCTATGATACCCGTGGACAACCATTGGAGTCTTTTTCAACCCTTCTATATCAATATGTGCGGGAATCATTGGAACGTATGGTTCATCTATTTTTTTAGTGGACTTTGGCTTCTTAAATGGTTTTGGCTTTTTGGGTTTTTTAGGTTTTTGAGGTTTCTTCAGTTCAGCCGCAGCAGTACCGCTGACTTTCATAAGATCTTCAATGGTCTCGATGCGAGAAGACATTTGTTACCTCCATACTAACTTCTACAATAATAGCATATTTTGACTATGAAGAAAACAGATTATCCAACAAATCCGTCGCGCGCGCCGTGTTTAGTGGCAGGCCAATCGGCTCTTTTGCTTGTTTTTGAATAGGTTGTTCCGGGTGTTCGAACCTTTTTATGCGCTGGAGAATCTTTCTTTCCCCATCTTCCTGAACCAATTAATGCGTAAGCATTTGCTTTTGGGCTCTGTTCTTCTATTCCTTCATCTTTTGATTGATCCGAAATAGTATCCGACGCCGCAAATATATCATATTTATAGCCTGTTCCTTCTTTTACCTTAACCACTACAAATACTATTCCCTTCCAATAAAACACGGATGCTTTTTTAAAAGGACCACTTACTGAATGCTTCTTATGAGCATTAGTCTGTATAAATTTAATGACACCAAAAATACTATCTTTGGAGCTCCACGATGAACTAGCAACTATCACCTCATTCGATGGTACCATCGGCAACGGAGTATATGGTATTTCTGATACTACTGTATCTGCTTGTTTCCATGAAACATGCGAAAAACTTCCAGCATCCATCATTCCAGATAATAGTTCACCTTGTATTTCACCTGGTGGGATTGGCGCTTCATTAAAAAGTTCAAATATTTTCATTGCATATACTTTTAATCTATTGTAGTATTTATTAATTATAACCTATTAAAAACTGGGCCAATTACGATTAAATACAAGTAATGGAACACAACGAAGAAGAATTTTGGAATGATTTATCTAATGTATGGGTTGGGGTATGGTTTAAACTTCCTAGTAATCAAGCATATTACTATAGCCCATTGGTTAATGAAATGGAAAAATGGTGTGCGGATAACTGTAAAACAGATTTTTTCACAGTCATAGATACAAATGGTGGATTTATAGTAAGATTTATGTGTGTGAAGTCAAATAGTTGTGATCAGGCAACAATAGACGCAGCAGCATTCAAACTAAGATGGATATAAACATGGAATATGTATAAAGATTTTTCAAGAAGATCGTTAATAGAACAGTTTCCCCATACTACTAAAATAAAGCTGTATCCAGATAATCGTGCGTTTAACTGGTGTATCAGTGAACTAAAACTTGATTTTAAGAAAGATTTTGATGTTAGAGCATCTAACATCGGTCCAGAAACAGATTTCTTCTTTAAAACCATAGAAGATTTTATCGCTTTCAAGCTTCGGTGGCAATAACTACGTATTTGACTTTTCTCTCATAATTTGTTAAGTTAGTTAGAACACTCTTAGAGGTGAATGCTTTATGATGCTTAAACTAAAATGGTTATGAACTATGAAGAAATGTATGGAGGTCTGCCAGATTATGTTAAACCACTTTTTGAAAAAGAAGAGTTTCAAATTTTTGGTACTACCTTCAATTATTTTGTTAAAATAGATGGAGTGATTTTAGATCGTCCGCAAAAAGATTGGTGTAATGAAAACTTCGGCAAACAAGAAGAAGAATGGTTTTTTCTAGCGGGTGGATATTGGTGTTTCAAAACTAAAGAAGACGCAATAGCTTTTAAGTTGGGGTGGACATAATGACGAGGACAACTGATTTAATTGAAGCACACAAAGAAGTTCATTCAGTATATGATTCTTGTGTGACTGCTCTTGAAAAACTTAACGAACTCCAAAATGATGAATTGTTTGTCTCATTAGAAATTATTTTTGATAGTGAGGCTGTAAAAATGGATGACTGGATATTTGAAAATAATATTGTAGGAAAAAGAGTTACGTATCGTTTTGATGTACCTCAAACCGAACTTCATTTTACTATCACGGGATATAAATTTAGAAATACGGAACACGCGATGGCATTTAAACTAATGTGGTATGACAAAAAATAAGAGGACATAATGGGTATAAAAAGAGTAGTCTTTATCTTTGTAATATTTGCCTCCGTTTACGGCTGTATGAGTATACGCGACTATGGAAAAAGTGTGTTCTTAAATCTTCAACTAGTCTCTAATAAAATTGTTAGTGTTATGATGTTTGAAGAAGAAGATGAAGCACTTATAGAACAACTCGAAGCATACGAAGAAAAAATTAATGAAGAATGTTCAGCTCTACAACAAATTGGTTATCGACGTATGATGGGTGAACCGGTTAGTAGCGATTTAGAATATGAGGCAGGAATAAGTTTACAAAAATGTAACGAAGTAGTTATTCAGGCGGATCAATTTTTAAAAGCAAATGGATTGTAAGATGAAAAATGATATCGTAATCAAAATTCCAGATGAAATACGTGAAGAGATCAAAGAAGATTTTGATCATGATCAACTTACATTGAGAATAGAACGTTTAGAAGACTATAAAAATTAGGAGCGATATTATTCTTCAGATACATTCCGAAGCAATGGATTTTAGTAGAGAAATAGAAGAGAACGAAGGAGGTCCTGTAGAAGAATTTATTATCTATATGCTTATCCAACAAATCAACGAACACGAAAAAGAAATAGAAATAAGAGATTTTTTTATGGAGATTAGTGATTAAATGACAAAAGAAATTGGATGTTCATTTTGTAGTCTTAAACAAGACAAAGTAGAAAAATTAATGCAGAGTCATTGTGGTGATGTTTACATTT
>SDBV01006487.1_pt1 | contig 16202 bp, 21 predicted proteins | sample 2277081 | NCBI WGS metagenome assembly SDBV01 (sample SAMN10402039, study PRJNA504765) | marine sediment metagenome | isolation source: marine sediment core GS10_PC15, 223 cmbsf | place: Arctic Ocean: Southern Knipovich Ridge | collected 2010
TAGTTTCTTATATTTTTTTACATCTAGAACTGAGTTGAACCCATCTGGATTTCTTCCTTTTGATTTATATTGTAGGAAAACAATGGCATTGAATTTTTCTAATCTGGGATCAGAAATAATGTCATCTACAATTTTAAATGCTCTATCATATGTTTCTTCTGATAGCATATAATGAATATTGATTTGATCCATTCCCCTGTCAGTAAGCATTTTAATTGTGTCATATGTTTTTTGTTTATTTACTAAACTCACTGCAACTGCTCCACACATTGAAGCTGTTTGATCAGCATATTCTGAAGTCATATCTAATCCATGGCAAGTATAATTAGGAGCAACTCCATGTGTATGAGCATATCTCATCATTTTGAAAAAATCTGGATTAGTAGAAATATCCATAATCCCAAAGGCTATTTGAGTTAATGTTTTTGGTATCCTGCTGAAAATTGCTTTGAACTCATCAAATGTCATATTATGAGTTTCATCTCCATCTTCTCCATTACATTTGTAACAAAATGGACATTTCCCTGAACAATCACCTCCTGATGAGATCTCAAGATCCAAAATTTCTGGCCCTATTGGAGACATATCTGGATCATCTTCTTTAGTTTTTCCCCATCTAGCAAATTCTCCTGTTATTTTGTCAAAAACAAAATTGTAATATTTTGATTTGCAGAGTTTATGTGTGGAGTTTTCTAGGATCTTCATTCTTCTTCCTCTTGGTTAATTTTTCATCAGTTTACTATGTTACCACAAATTACTATGTTACCACAAATGATTGTATTTGTCAAGTGATATTTCCATTTTTTTCTAATATTTTTTTCAAAACTTCATCACAGACTATTCTTTTATCTTTTTTGTAGATTTCTTTCATAACTTCTAGTTGTTTTACCGTATTATAACAGGATTCTACTCTTAAATTTGGTTTTCTATATTGTGGTATATAGTAATTATCATTTTTTTCGCTGAAAAAAGTGATCCCTGTGATGTATAATTTTTTAATATCATAATATAATAAATCAAGTATTGCTAGAAATCCTGAATTTAACCATCCTCCTACTTTTTGTTGCATTTCTTTATAATATTGTCTGTCTATTATATGGAATGGAACTTGTCCTTGATTTTTTCTTTCAAATTTAGCATGTCTTATCTTACAAATAAAGAAGTGACCATTTGAACTACATAACCACTTAATTTGATTTTTCAACTCTTCTGGTTTAAGTGTTCCTGCTGCTCTTGCTCCGTCATGATCATTTAAAATATTATATAATATATCAATTTTTGTACCAACATCTTCTGATATCCCTTCTGGCATATAAAATGCTTTTCCTATTCTAGCAACATAGTCATAGGAATCAATCAAATCTTTTTGTTTAGAACCAGCTATATGGGGTGCTGGTCCAACAAGAGCAATCCTTTTACCTTTTAAAAAAGCTGCGAATTCTGGATCATGTATTTTTTTGTTGTTTTTCTCCATTTTTTGTTCTAAATTCCTCATCCATATCTAAAAACATGTTTTCACCAGCATTTGCTATTTTTCTCAAGAAAGTAGTATCAAATAATTTAGATCCTGTTTCTGATGTATAAAAATCAATCATTTTTTCTAATTCTTTTTCTGAAAAAATTTCATCTATAATAGGAGATATTCTTTCTATATATTCTACCATTGTAAATTTTTTCTTTAATTCCTCTACTTCTGTTTTTGTCACATTTGGGTAGGAAAGAGATAATAATTCAAAAGATTTTTCTATAGAAGCAGCGGTTGAATAATATGCAGTTGCTTTTTTTATAAATATAGTTATTAGATATTTTTTTCTATTATTCATCACATTCTCTACTCATATGTTCAGTTATATCTGCTGAGTGTGACTCAAACATCATATCTCTAATCACTTTCATTTGTTCAGGGGAAGCTTTCCACTCTCCTCCATTAATCTCGAATTCTTCTTTTTGACTACATATTATACATCTAAACCATATTTCTTCTTCTCTTCCTCTACTAGGATATGATTTTCCTGTTCTATAGAGATTATTATCATCTATTGTATAATATTCTAAAAATGTCATTTTCTCATTAAAAGTCATTTTTTGTCCACCACAATGTGGGCATTCTATAGTTTTTTTTCTCATCTCATTTTCATCCTATACAATTCGTTATCTTTGCTAAACAAAACACTTGTGCCATCTTTAAACAATTTCATTCCACCATCAATAGTATTACTATCTATTATTTTTATAATAGTAGAGTCTTTATTATTGCTGAATAGTTCTAAACTCTCTGATTCATTGATATGGACAACTACTCCGTTATCTAGCACAATAAAATTAATACCACAATAACTTATATTTTGTTCTTTTCTTAAAGAATAAATTGAAAAATTATCATTGAATTTAAACACAAATTTATCGTATTTTCCTTTTTTAACTCCAATAATAAATAATACTTTATTATCATATTTAGCATCTATAATTTTGTAGCCATCAAGCTCTTCAATGCTGATTTGATAATGAGTACTTTTTGTGGGGAAGACAGAAACAATATATCTTCCAATCATATTCTGTATTATTGTCCCTGGAAATATTTGTGTCGCATTCTCCATAACATTAGCAATAACTTTAGGGACTACTTGTGTATTTATCCCCATATTTATAAATTCTATTTCTGAAATAGTATCTACATTTTTAACGAATAATCTTCCATTATATGACATTATTTCTTCTGCAATAATATCACAAGGAACCTCTTGTTTATTTCCAACATTAGTTAATTTTAATTTATAATTTTTTGCATATCCACAAACCACATTATTTTTAGGAGTGATGGCTATATGTTTTCCTTGTATTGCACTACTTTTTCTACTATTAAAATAAATATCGTTATTTTTTAGACTAACAATTCTTATCCCATCAATTGATAAATATTCAATAATATTTGCGGGATAAGTAAAAATTCGATTGATATCGAAATCTTTATCGCTTGCCACAGTTCTGATAATGGTAGGGACGACAATCACTTCTACCGCTTCTGTTGGTGGAGCTAGTCTTTTTCCAGCGAAAAATATTGCTTTATACCACTCTTTATATACTTGTGGGATAATATCAAAAGGGAGAACATTTCTTGGATATCTTACTTCTTGATGAAAGACGGGGATATTCTTTAACATTCTTTCTGTCATTTCTCTTAATTTATCTTGGGGATATTTTATTGTAGGGTGTCTTCCCTTAAATGGGTGAATACCAACGAACATCTGGAATGAGATTATACCGAATGAGAACCAGTCTGTTAATTCACTAAATGTTTTTGTGTGCCTATCTCTTATTGATTCCATTATGGCAGTAGCAGGGAAGGAGCGGGTTTGATAACTGTCTACATCTATACCATAAATACTTTGAAATTTTTTATCTACTAAAAAATTCATTTCATTCATATCTACAACTAGGATATCAGATTTGTGTATGTTTTCAACCATTTCCCTTAATCTCAGAACTAGTTTAAGAACTGTATCATTGTCTAATTTTTCTCTATCCCGAAAAACTTTTGGGAACAATTGACAAAGAACATATGTATTGGATACTTTTTTCATAGTATATCCAATTAGTCTATCATATGGTCTATCATAATCATCAACAAGCATTTTATCTGGTTTGATTACATTTTTATCAGAAATAGATGATAATTCTTGGATTTTTGAGTATGGAATGACTTTTTTTATATCTGTATATATTTTATATACCGTTCTGCCTTTAGAATAAATTGAGCCTTCCCCTCCAGTAGTAATAAAGTTGCTCCTATCTAATCTAATTATTTTAGTGCTTCCTTTTACTCTTGCATTTATTACCTTCATTTATTCACCTGGAACTAAAATTGCTAAAGACACATCATCAGCATTGTACCAATTTTTTTTAGCACATGTTTTTCTAAACTTATTTAATCTTCTTTGAACAAACTTCCCGTTTGTATTATTTATTTTTAGTAAATCTATTATTACATCAATATACCAAACAGACTTATTTACTAAAGAAGTTTCTGTTGCAACTTTTTCATAAAAAGATTCTAATCCATCTGAACTTAGAGCTATCCATTCTATGTTTTTTTTGTCTAATTCTATATTATTTCCTTTTTCGGAAAAAGAAAAACTACAATCAAGAATAGCATTTAAAACACTAATACCTCCATCTGGGTTTAAATGTGTTTCTATGCTATAACTATCTTCATCATCATCAATTTTTCCATTATATTTTATTGTGCTATATTCAATAGTGTAATCATTATCAGGAATGTTGCTCCAAGCAAAATCATCTTCTTTATCACTGATATAATTCATGTAATATGGAGCAGATCTGGCATAATTCATAGAGACAACATGAAGAATTCCATCTTTTGTTTTGAATATTATATTCCCATCTCCAATGGTTTCAACAATAATTTTATCATCTTTCTCAAATGCTGTTAAAAGAGTTACATCTAAAGCTCTTTTTGGAACATCCATTATACTTATAATTTGTTTAGCATGATACATAATAACATTTCTTTTTATCCAGTTTGTTCTACTATGCTCTTTTGCACATTCACAAACAATTCTTGCTCCAATATCCGTATTTGGAGAACTACTACAACCATCTGAGACAACAATGATCTTATTTTTGTTTACTGCATAATCCTCACACACTTTATGAGTTGTTCCTATATAAAATGCACTATCATTTTTCATAATCAACCTTAAAAAATAAATCCTACCTACCTTTTTGAAAAGATAGGTAGGGTGAAAGAAAAGTAATGAATGAATCAATTAAAATTGCAAGGGTTGAGAAACAGCCCCAGAATTAAGAGCTTGACTTTGACTCGAAATACTTTTGCTAATAAAATCTGCTAATTTGGCAAGTGTTTTCTCGTCTGCATCTTGAAGCTCTACATACTGCGTTAATTGTGCTTCGTCTTTAAATTGATCAAGTCCATCACTTACACCTGCGTAATCCCCCACTCCTACTCCTACGAGGATAGTAAGAATAGATTCCAAAGCTTCTGTGCGCATTACATTAACAAGAGCATTTTTAGTATCTATTTTTCCGCCAGAAGATTCGTTGTCCATTCCATCAGTTATAATAATCACGATGGCATTTACATCAAAATCATTTTTATATAATTTAACACCATAGTCATTTGTTTTGTTAATTGCATCTGTAACTGTATCATACAACAAAGTACAACCACAAGGATGAAGACAATCATCATAATCAGAAAGATTACAATCAGTGAGTTGTTTAAATCCATGTATCTCTCTCATATAACTGTTAAATGCTACTAACCTAACTAGCAAATAATCAGAACGTGGACTTAATTGACACGCTTCGATTGCTTTTTTAATACAATCTATCATTTCTTGTCTGAAAGAAGATACACTACTGCTTTCATCTACTGCGATAGTAACTAATGTATATTCTGTTGTCCCACTTTTACAAAGTGCGTCGATATCTACTGCTGAATATCCAAAAGATTGGCCTATGACAGTGTGTTGGATTATAGTGCTACTACTCATTTCAATTCCCTTTCTAAAAATCTGTTGATAAAACTGTTTGCATTCCTCTGCTAACCATATCAGCAATAAACTGAGCTTGGATAGCTGGGAAATCTACTGCTGGACTTATAACTGGACTTGTACAATCGGTAATCAATATTATCTTCTTTACATAATCATCGTTACCAAAACCATCAGCAATATCTAAGACTGTTTCTTTTAGACAGTGGCTTCCAGCTTCTCCATAAAAATAGATTTTATCAGCTTTACCTACAGTTGTGATAAGTTTTGTGTTAAGCTGAGTTGTAGGATCTTGTGGATCAGGCACTTCAGCCTTTACAGCAGAATAATGCTCTGTAAATGGGTTGCTTCCTTTGCTGACCCAATCCACATTTCTTTCCATTTTTCTTTCCCAATTCAAAAGAGCTTCGTAAAGAACAGAAACAACAGCATTGCCTTTACTGCCAATTAAGCAATGAGGAGGCCAGATACATAATGGATATCTTTTACCTGCTTCTAGTGCTTTACAATAGTCAATAAATCTCTGACGGATCGGTGGGAATATAGGAATCCATACTCCATCTATGATGTCTTGTGCTGAGATAATGGTAAAGAATGGAGGTTTTTCTCCATTACTATTTCTCCACATTTCAGGATGAGCAACATCAATTAAGTGGTGGCAATCGAGAGTGACATGAATAGACTTGATTTTGTCGCCAAAATTGTTGACAAACTGTGCACCTCTAATCATATCATTTTCTGCATTGTCAACATAGAGAGAACCTCTATTAGGATCGCTTGCACCTGTTCCTACTTCACAAAAATCATTCTGTGGGTCAATAATTACTAAATCAATTCTTTCTGACATCTTAATCCCTTTCAATTTATTTCATCAATATAATTTCATTATACACATTTGTCTTTCACTTTCAAGTACTTTCTTTAAAAAATGAAATATTTATTACATCTTTTTTTATACCAGCACTAACCATATCCCATATTTTTTTTAATCCTTCTATTGTATCGTCGTTTATCAGTGGGTTGATGGCATACAAATCTGGTTCTCCCTTATCGTTATAATGTACTTCATGAACAGCATAATATTCATCACTATCGAATTTTGTTGTACCGACTATATATTTATGTGAAGGGTGGTATATAACTCTATAATTCCATCCTGATCCCATTATTTTTTCCTACTAAACCAAACCCATACTTTTGAACCTAAAAAATCACCATTATCTAAAGCTACTAAAGCATCACATATATGCCCACGACCTTCATCGATAATAGATTTATCTGAAAACCCAGGGCCTAACAATGCTCTGTGTATTTTTGTGAATGGGAATCCATTTTTGGTGTTTAATGGATGAAATCTTTTTACCCAATCTCCATCAAGATATCTTTCATAACGTGGAACTTTATATCTTACTGTCCAAATTTGAATATCACTTGTAAAAATTAATACTGGAATAGACCAATAATGTATATATTTATTATAAGGACAAATATATTCTACACTTTTTTTGAAATTAGAATAGTCTATATTTAATTTATCCATAGCTTTCCATGGATTATGGTCTACTGCTATTAAAGGATAAAATAATTTATCTTTATAGAATTCATCTGAAACTTTTGTATACCATGAATCTGCTGTACCTGTGCTATGCCAATTTTTCCAAGGAAAATAAATATCCCCATTATTGTCAGATATAGGGACAGCATTTTCGTGTTTGATTATATTTATTATTTGTGCCATTCAAATTCCTATCTCTCTGTGATTTTGAATCCTTTGCTGTCCCACCATATTCTATCTAATTCAACATGTCCTGGGAATGCAGTTCTGAAATATTGACCATCTACTTCTAGTATTTTATAATTCCCTGATGTATTTTTGAATATAAATTCACAGTCATTATAATTTTCCCCTTTAATAGGTTCAATATTATATTTTATTCCTTTATACATTTTTGTTTTCGCCATTTTATTATCCTTTCAACATTGTTTCTAATTTGTTCGTCAAAATATTATTCATTATTTAATTCTAATAGTGATTTTACTTTATTTTCTTCTACATTATTCCATGTAAAAGTTTTATTTATAATACTATCTGCTATTCCAGCTATTTCTTCTACATCTTCATATGAGATATTATCTAAAGAATATCTTATACCATTATTCTCATCTGTAATAATTACAAGTGCTTGGTTATTTTCATCCCATATGTATTTAATTTTATTCATTTTTCTTCCCTCAAAAATATTGTTGTTATTCATTCGCTCATTCATTATACCATATTTTTATTCACTTTCAACTAAATTTCTCAAAAATTAAAGGATTATTTGGGAAAATGTCGAATTAATATATATAGAATTAGAATACTTAAACCCGAAATTAAAGTATTTTGATATTAAAAAATTATTAAGAGCAATATTTTTTTCTTTATTCGGGTTTAGGATTAAATTTTGCTCTTTTTTTTGTGGAGAAAAAATGAAGAAATTAACTTTTGAATATGTTAGAAACTATTTTAAGGAGCAGGGATGCGAGTTATTAGAGAAAGAGTATATAAATAATTGTACTAATATGGAATATCGTTGTTCTTGTGAGAATATTAACAAAATAAGATTTAATCATTTCAAACGAGGTAAGAGATGTAAAAAATGTGGCAAAAACGAAGAGCATACACTTAAATATGTTCAAAATTATTTCAAAGAACAGGGGTGCGAATTATTAGAAACAGAATATATAAATTGCAAAACAAAAATGAAGTATAAATGTAGTTGTGGGGATATTAGCAATATAAGTTTTAATAATTTTAGAAAAGGGCATAGGTGCTACAAGTGTGGTCTGAATAAAAATTCTATAAAACAAAAACATTCATTTGAATTTGTAAAGAATTATTTTAAGGAACAAGGATGTAAGCTATTAGAGGAAGAATACAACGGGTGTCAAATCAAAATGAAATATATTTGTGAATGTAAAAATATAAGTAAAATATCTTTCCATAATCTTAAAGCAGGACAAAGATGTATGAAATGTTCAAATTGTGGATATTCTAAAGAAAGTCAAAAGTTATTTAATGCGATATATGAAAAAATAAATAAAAAATATAAACATAAAACTTATTATGCTACTTTAAATAATGAATTTGGAATATGTTATAAAGGTAAAAACTACAAATATGATTATGTTAATTCTAAATTTAAGAAAGTAATTGAATATAATGGTAGTGTGTGGCATCCATCTTCTAATCTAAAAGATAAAGATACTGGGTGGCACGCTATAGATAAAAACAAAACTGCAAAAGAAGCCAGAGATTATGAAAAAATAAAATATGAAGGATTAGAAAAACGATCCTACAAAATTCTCACAGTATGGGACTATGAAATGAAAAAAGATTTTGATTCTACCGTTCAAAAATGTTTAAATTTTTTAACTGTTTAATAATTTTTCTAAATCATCAGTGGTAAGAATCTTAATACCTAATTTTTCTGCCTTAATGCTTTTAGCTCCGCTGCCCTCTGCTGCTATGAGATAATCAATTTTTTTAGACACAGATCCTTTTACTATACCACCTTTAGATTCGATTTCACTTTTCCAAAAATTCTTCCCACCCTCTAACGATCCAGAGAGTACGAAACTCTTCCCACTAAATTTCCCATCTATAATTTTAGGAGCTTCTAATTTGAGGTATTTTAAAAGTTCATCGACTTCTTCTTTATTATCTTTAAAGAAATTGTAAACATTTGTAGCAGTAATTGGACCTATTCCATCGATATTTTCTAATTCTGCAAGAGAAAGATTTCTAATTTTATTAAAATTTCCATACTTTTCTGTTAGAATGAGTCCCATATTTTTTCCTGCTCCGTTTATACCGAATCCAGCGATAAATTTTTCCATTGGAATTTTTTTCTTTTCGTTATGAGCATCCATAATTTTGCTGATGAGTTTTTTATTGTCTTTAATTGTTTCTGGATTTTTTATCATCTGAATTCTAGCGTCGATAAGTATAGCAGTTCTTTCAGTAAAACCATTTTTTATAAGTCTATCAAACCATAAAGTATAAAAATCAGATCTTTTTTGGAGAATAACAGCTTCGATGAGTTTTGTGATAGTGGATTCGGATATGCCTTTGACATTTAAAATTGTGAGGAAGTGATTGAGATTTTTGATATTCTGTGCAGGACAAGTTTTGCTTGTGCAGTTTAATGATAGAGATAACCCATGTCCAGTGTCTTCTACAAGAATACTCCCACAAGAAGGACAATTATATGGAGTGTTAGCACTTCCCTTAGCCTTTACAACTTTATGAAGTTTAGGAATAATTTTTCCAGACTTAATAATTTGTACTTCTGAGCCTATCCCCAATTTATTGTCTCTAATGATGCCCAGGTTATGAGCAGTGCATTTGGCGACAGTCGTTCCTTCCAGCTGAATTGGATCTATTATAAGGACAGGTGTCACTGAGCCTGTCCGTCCAGTTGCCCACACGATATCTTTGACGACTGTTTTCTTAACCTGATCACGAAATTTAAAAGCTATCTTCCCTTTTGGATTGCCCGTCTCCCGACCTCCAGTATTCCCCATCGCTACTTGCAGTGCTAAATCATTTACAGAAATAACTGCTCCATCTACCTTAAAATCAAGAGAGTTATGTTTATCCTCAAAAACTGTTAACATATCGTGGGTGAATGGGAGTGTTTTAACAAAATTTATTTTCAGTGTTTTATTCGCCCATTTTGCTCTTTCAATTTCTGTTTTGTATGGAGGATTTTCCAAATCAAGAATATTGTAAGCAGCGAATTGAAGTCCTCTATCTTTCATTTGTTCTGTTGTTTTTTGGTTCATTGACCCTGCGGTATGAGAACGGGCATTGGCTTTAGCATCATCTCCAAGTCTGTCACACTGTTTTTTAAATTCAGATACAGAACATTCAACTTCTCCTCTTATAGTACAAGTAAGTGGTAAAGGGAGTGTTTGAGGAATATTTTTAATATATTTTGTTTTTTCGGTTACATTAATTCCATCTTTCCCAGATTTGGACCGCAGCCCAGCACTCTGAAGCACTCCGCCCTTATATGTGCACGATATAGCAAGACCATCGTGTTTAAATGACATGCAGAAGAAATTCTCTAGCCAACTTGGATAATATTTTTGACCACTGAGATCCATATCTATTTTGCGGCAATCCTCAAACCACTTGTAGAGAGTTTTATCTTTTTCTTCTACTGTTCCATTACATTTATTGATAGAAGTCATACATGGACTATGTACAACTACTTCTCCACTTATTTCTGCATCAGAGGTCGTAATAGATGAAAATACTTTTGAATTTGGAGAGAGATCGAGTAATTCTTTTTTCAAAGCATCATACTCGTTATCTGTTATAATTTCTCCTGTGAGGGGATTAATACAATCATCTCCTGTTCCGTGGAAAGCAGTATCTAGTGCTTTAATAATTTTTTCGAGATCTTTTATTCTTATGTTTTGTTTCGTCATTTTATTTTACCTCATATTTTTTATATATCTAAAAGTTTGAATTTGTTATTATCGATTTCTATTTCTGGAGGGATAATTGCTCTTCTTCTCTTTTTCTCATCTTCCAAAGAATATTTAACCCACCATTTACTTTTGCAATTAGCGTAGCAAACTTCTTTAATAATTTTCCACTTTATCCTATGCATCACTCTTCTTCTGTTCCCTTTTATTTTTTTAAGCATATTATCAAAATTATTTTGTCCAATCAACGGTAATCCAAATTGAGCTACATATTCAGCTATATTATCTCCATTATTAATCCCTTTTAAAAACTGAGAAATTGTTCTGAAACAAATATGAAGAGGAATTTCAGATTCTTCAGCCACCCAGTAAATTGATTTCCCACCATATCCATATTCTATTTTTTTATTAAATCTTTTTTTCTTAGTACATGAACTACTCTCAACAATTTCTTTTTCATCTCCTAAAACATTTTTATTGAGAATCACTAATAAATCTATATCGTTAGGGACAGAACGAGGAAGTTCTTTAGTGAGAGCGTTTTTAATTCTAATATCCCCTTTTTTGGAATATATTTTTGCTTGTTCGACAAAAGGGATAGGGATATGGCGGTAAAGAATGCTACCAAATATACATATAGAATATATATCTTCTATTTCTATACTTTTTTCACCAAATAATTCTGGTTGAGTGATATATGAAAAGAAACTCTCCATATCGATGGTATATCTTATATCTTTTCTTTTCTGATCAGTATCATGAATATTGAGTTCATAGAAGATAGTTAGTAGTCCCAACTTTCCTCTAAGTAATAATTGTTTTGCGACTATAGGATCTAAATTCTTCATTATTTAATATCTTTCAGCTGCTTTAAAGTTTCATCTTTTTCTGATTCTACAATAATAGCTTCAATAACATTTCTATTTTTTGCTATTGTTTCTTTAATTGCCCAAAAAGTATTTTTTGGCAAATTAAAAGGATCATACCAATTCCATCCAGCACATTTTTTTGGTTCTTTTCGTTCAGGTTCTCCGTCAAAATCTGTACAAGTGAAGACAAGACTTACATAGTGTTTATTTTCATCGGGGAAAAATTCATTTTTAAAATCAAGGAAACGTAGTTTTTCTATATTAAGTTTTAAACCAGTTTCTTCATTGACTTCTCTTATAACTCCATTGGTAGGATTTTCTCCATAATCCATTCTTCCACCTGGATATGCTAACATACCTTCAGCGGTTTCTGTGTTAATTCTTTCACCTAAGAGGATTTTTCCATCACGGATTATCATTACTGTTAATCCGACTTTCACACCTGGTTCTTCATCTTGAATTGGACACCAATCTGGGAAACTCTTTATATCATATCCACCTAGAATTTCTCCTTCTCCATCGTCATGAGAGCATACCCATTTGTCGTAATATTCAAAATATGGGCAATCGGCACAACTACTTAGTACTAGTTCTAGTTTCTTCATCTCTTTTTTTTCTTTCTTCATCAAGTTCGTTTTCTTTTTGTGCCAGTTTAATCATTTCTTTTATATTCACGGCTTCTCGTTCAAATATTTCGAAGCATTGCTCATCAGAAAATCCTCCAAAAATATACTTGAAAGCATCTTTTATTCTTTTAATTGTTTTTCCATGTATAAAATATGTTCTCCACGCAAGCGTCAGCATATCTTCTTCGTTTAGATCTTTATCAATACTAATTCTCATTACTAAGTTGTCATTACTAAGGTCAACATAGAATTCTTTATCAATTCCAAACAATGGCTTGATATCGCTTGTATCAAGTGATATTGATGACATCATTTCATATATTTCTGGGAGATCTTTTTTTTGGAATTCAAAATAAGAAAAAAGAAGAGGACTCTCCAATATGCTATAAAAAGGATTTTTTATGTGCCTGAACCCTATAATAACTCTTTTGAACCAGTTATAATAAAAGAAATCTTGCCATGTGTATTTCTCGAAAATATATTTTATAGATGGAACTATTCTTGTAAAATAATTCTCTGTCCTGACAGTTATATAAACGGGATCTTCTTCCCCTTCATCTTTCTCTTTCTGAGTAAGAGGGTGGTGGCTAAATCTGGCAAGATGGTCAAGTCCTCCGCATCCACACCCTATATACAGTTCTTTTAACTCAGGCTCATTATTTGCAGACTTATTATTCATAACAGCATTATACCAGTTTTTTCTTCTGTGTCAAGTGTTTTATTTATTTTTCAGGCGTTTAGAAAGAATTGCACATAATTCTATTTTTTCTCTAGCTTTTTTTGAGAGATGTTTTCCAGGAATTGCATCAAGCATCAATTGCCAAATTTTATATTTTTCACTTTTTGAGAAATTACTAAGGTTTTTTTGGTCTAAAGATGCTTTGTTTTTTAATACTTTATCCATATACTCAATAGATATATCCATAGATTTAGATAGACTTTCTTTTGTAAAGTCTTTCTTCTCCAACAAGAATTGAAGAATATCCACAGATATTACCTTTGAAATCACAATTAGTTCTCACACTGATACCGTTTAGCGTATTTGGTTTCGCATAGGGGTCAGGTTCTTGATTATTATTTTCGTTTTCCATTGTGCTCTAATTAAATAAAAATTTATCCATTTACTATAACAGGGGAAGCAGGACTCCAACCTGCACTCTACGGGATCAGAACCCGTTGCATTTCCAATTATGCTATTCCCCTAATATTCTTAGTTTCCTATTAAAGTTTCGTAATTCCTTTATTTTTTAAGCTGAAGCTATTAATTACATCGCCATTTTTAACTGCTTCTCTCAATAAAACAGGTCTATATTCTACATGCTCTAATGACAGTAAGTAGTGATTATCAGTTAATCTTTCTTTCAAATAATCTTCCCATTTTTCAAATTTCATATTATGGAAATGACCATGAATATTTATAACTCCTTGTTTTATTTCATCTTCATTCAATCTAGTTGGCATATGTGAAAGCATTATATTGCTGATCATTATTTTTTGGCAAACAAGAGAAAATCCAACATCTCTAAACCAATTATCAGAATGACCCTTATCGTGGTTGCCTCTTACTAGTATTTGCGTACCGGCCAACTGGTTCATAACAGTTAAAAGCTTTTCTTTTCCACCCCAAACCACATCTCCTAAATTGATTACTGTATCTTGGGGAAGAACAACAGCATTCCAGTTCCGAATAATTCTGGTTAGAAAATCTGCAGGTCTAAAACCAAATTCTTCTACAATTCTAGTATGAAAAAAATGTTGATCTGTAGTGATCCATACTTTTCCAGGTCTTTTACTTTTTTGTTCATTTCCCATAATGGGTGATTATAACATAATTTTTTGGAAAAAGCAAGAAAAAAATATAATATTTTTAAGAAATGAAAGCGAATAATGGGGATCGAACCCATATTTTGACTTCGGCAGAGTCATATAATTCCATTATATCATATTCGCCTAACAGTCTTGGAAGGGAATCGAACCCTCATCGCCAGGATGGAACCTGATATAATACCATTATATTACCAAGACTTTTTATTATACCACACTTATATACTAATGTCAACACTATTCTCCTCTGTCTGGAAAGAATAATCAATAAAAATATATAAAGAGACTTCATTAAGGAATTTTCTTCCTTTTTCTAAACTCATAATATTTTCAAATATTGGATTACCAGATTGTTTTTCTAGTGCTAAAGTAGAAGGGATAGATTGTCCTTCTTCTTCTTTTTTCTGGACAAAAATTGTAACTTCATCTACATCTATTTCTGTTCCTGGAATTTTTTGAATTTTTAATAAGTATTTAGACGGTTCTGGAACTGAAGAAAAATCTGCCATATCAATAGATAATATTTCTATAGTGTTTAATGGTATATCTTTTGTTTGTGCTTTATTCCCTAAAACTACTCTTCTAATAACTTCTTGTAATTCTTCCTTATGAAAACTAGACATTCTTTCACACACACTCTGTAAAAAAACATTTACATCTGTCATTAGTTCTTCTTCTTCCTCACTATTTTCTTCAACATTTTCTAAATCATCTTCAAATAGTGCTTTTTTGAATTTATCAAGTGATGAACCTGGATCTGTATCAAAGTAGAAAAAAGTATTAGCCATATCATCTGATACTTTACCAGTTCCTTCTTTAATAGTAAATTCATATTCAACATTTTCGCTATTTGCTTGTGTTCTGAATATTTCTATAATTTCTTTTGCAATTTTTTCTGCATTTCTTGAACTTATTAATTCGTGTACTAGTGCCATAATATTTACCTCATTGTTATAACTACACCTCATTTTAGGGTCTGATAAAGAACCCCCATAATATCGACAAAAACAATAAGAATTCTCCAATAAAGGCTGAAGAACTCTTATTTGACGGGGGGACTATAAAATTATAATACAGGAGGACGATTTGTATTAGTAACTGTTATTTCGTATTTTACCCAGTCATCATCACCTGGTGTATCTGTAGCGTGGATATAGATAGTGTAATCCCCAGCTTGTGAGAAACTTGGTGTCCAAGTTAATTCTCTTGTAAACCATTTTGCTCCTGTTGGTGCTGCTGGAAGATCTGGGTCTGTATATCCAGGTGTTGGTTCAATTTGAGTAGATACCGTTGCTCCAGTTGGCAAATCTTCTACAACTATATTAACATCATCTCCATCTGGGTCATAACAACTAATAGTTTTTACGAGCGTTGTTCCTTCAGCTACTGTAACTGCAAATCTTACTGGAGCTTCTATTCTAGTGTGTCTAGATACAGCAAACACAAAAACTGAACTCATTGCAAAAACTGCTAAAACAATTAGCAATAATTTTTTTGAACCTTTTTTCATAATAATTCTCCTTGTAATAAAAATATTTATAGAATAGGTGGTCTATTTACATTATTAACGGTAATAATATAATTTACCCAATCATCCCCACCTTGGTCATCTTCTGCATGTATATATATTTTATGAACTCCAGATTGAGAATATGTTGGTATCCATTCAACATCTAGTGCATACCAGCTGGAATCAGCAAGACAATCTGGACATAAGTTTGGATCTGGAGGAGTGTAATTAAAAATTTCATATACTTCTCCAGCAACTGCCCCTTCTGGTAAATCTTCTAATATTATAGACACTATATCTCCATCTGCATCACATACTCTAATAGTATGTGATATTAATTCATTTTCATTCACTGTAAGGC
>SDBV01006488.1_pt1 | contig 16201 bp, 18 predicted proteins | sample 2277081 | NCBI WGS metagenome assembly SDBV01 (sample SAMN10402039, study PRJNA504765) | marine sediment metagenome | isolation source: marine sediment core GS10_PC15, 223 cmbsf | place: Arctic Ocean: Southern Knipovich Ridge | collected 2010
GCTATATATCGTCCCAACAGAAACATTGAAGCATCGATGATTGATTTTTTAGAAACAGAATTAAAGGCACAATGGAGTAATATAAAAGTAGAAAAAACATTTGCTAAAATTTATGGTATAGCTTTACCAAGTGTTTGCGTGCGGGTGGGCACTACGACTTATGATAAAGTTGAAGTTGGAAGTGAGGCTATAAAAAGAAATCCCCAAGTTTTAATTGATATATTTTGCAAAGGAGATGGACTAAAACTCGATATAATTGATTATATTATTAGTAAAATAAAATCAGGAATGCCTTATTATGAATATGTTGTAGTCAATGGAGCAGTCCAAAGCAAAACGGAAAACGGAAGAATCAGAATGCTTGATATGGATGTTACTCATATTGATTTTGGTGTAGATAAAAATAATCTTGATGTCCATGATAGATACAGAGCATTGATAACTTGTTCAATAAGTTTAGGTAAAATAGAATAATGGAGGAACGAAATGACAGTAAAAGATGTTACAGAACTTTATAAAAGTCTGGAAAAAAGAATTAACAATTTAGAAACACAGATAAGTAATCATTGCGGTCAACATATGTGGGATAAAATTGTATCATATGGTCAATTATGTTTAACTATAGTGGTTATCCTAATGCTTAAATTTAAAGTATTGTAATTTTTAAATAATTTTAGTACGGTTTGCAAAAAGATAAAAAGTAAGTTACGATATAAAATTAAGGATTAATGGAGTAATCTTTAATTTAAAAAAAATTCTCAAGGAGGAGAATAAAATGATACATTCAAGTTTTTACAAGCCTCGTATTTTCCCTCATGATGGAGATGGAACACCTGCTGAAATAGACAGAGCTCAAGCTATCGACCCTACAGTTGCGTCAAATAGAGAGAAAGTCGAGGAAATAGGTAATCCTGTTATTGTGGGGTATATCAAGAAAACCCCTGGAATTAGTTATAGATTGACTCAGTTGGAATATGGTTCATTTGAATTTTGGAGAAAATTAGCAAATAAAGCTGATTCAGTAGATACTCTTACATTAGATGATTTCAAAACTCCGACATTCGATATTTGTGCATATTTAACTGATGATGATACTACTTTTAAAGGTACAATTTGGTATCCGAAGTTAAGAACTTCTGGTTTTTCAGTTACAATCGGAGACCCAGATGCTATAGTTGAAAGAGGGTTTGATTTTGTAGGAGAAAAAGCTAGAATTCTTCAGGGAGATAATAAATATCTCATCTATAAAAAGCATACTGCAGGTTCTGGTAGTGATGATGATATAGATTTAACTGCTAAAGCCCCTACTGAAGACCCAGATACTACTGATAAATATATGTTTAGAGTTTTGAGATTTAGAGGAACTACTACTACTGAATTAGTAGAAACTACAGATTGGACATACACCGATGGAACTAAGATTCTGCATATAGTTAGCATTCTAACAGATGATATAATTAAGGTTTATTACACTTCAGCTACTGCGCCTGATGTTCAGTTTATACCGAATACTACAGACCCTGTTGCTATATTAGCGGATAGTGTTGATATTTATGTATATATTCCTGGTAGCGGTAAACCTTCAAGCTCAGATTATATGTACAGAGTTCAGAGTGCCACAATCGATGTTTCTTTTGATAGAGAAGATGTTAAAGAAGTTGGTAATAGAGAGGTTGTAAGTCGTGGTATTAGGGATAAAACAGTATCTGTTACTCTTGGAAGACTGCTGGAAGAGTTTACTATGGAAGAAGTTCTTCGTGGAGTAGCACCTGGATATGGTATAATCGATGTGGAAGAATTTTCTGACCAAGTTGTAGTGATTATAAAAGTTTATGAAGACAGCACTAAAACTACATTCAAATATGGTTTAAAAGCTACTGGATTAACTAGCACAGAACTTCGTGGTGGTGCTGGTATTAATGCTTATGTTAATAAAGAAAATGCCTTAGAAGGCGAAGCTCTTACGATTACTTCATCTATTGGCGAACTCGGAATTTAATAAATAATATAGGATAGGGCGTCTGTCAAAGGGCGTCCTACTCTAGTAAATGTAAGGAAAAGTGAGGTAGGGAAATGGAAGAAATAACAATTAATGAAAAATTTTTAGACGAAACAATATTAAAATGCTCAAAAATGCTTGTTGGATTGACTATGAAGCGTTTCGAGATTTTAAAAGATAAGGAAGCAATAAAAGCTTCTATTAAAGAATTAATTTATGAAAATTTTCGTGTATTTAAAGAAATTATAAAATCTTATTCATATGGAGTAAGATTTAAGATAAAAAAACCAGAAAAGTAGTCTATCTACTATCTGGTTATTTTTTATGGGAAAATAAAAATGCCAAGTAAAAAATATTATCAACAACATAAAGAAGAAATAAAACAACAAATAAAAGAATATTATGAAAAGAATAAAGAGAAGAGAAAAAATATGAATGTATAGAACCTAGATGTAACAAAAAAGTTCGGCATAAAGATAGTAGATGCAGAAAACATGCCGAAATTTATAAAATTTATCCTTCTAGAAAAGGAAAAAATAATAATCAATTTAAAGATGGTAGGACTCTTGAAGTTTATCATTGTAAAGAATGCGGAAAAGAAATAAGTTATTTTAGTGCTTTATACGGTTCGGGGCTCTGTGCTTCTTGTTCTTGTAAGGAAAGACTTAAAGACCCAAGAAATCACCCTATGTTTGGTAATCCTAGAAAAGATTTACAAATAAAATTTAAAGGAAAAGGTAATCCTGTTTTTGGTAAGCACCATACAAAAGAACAAAAGATAAAATGGTCTAAGATGAGAAAAGCAGAAGGTAATGGAATGTTCGGAAGACATCATACAGAAGCCACTAAGGAAAAGATTAGACAAAAATTAATAACTAGAATTAAAGAAGGAAAGTATAACTTAAAAGCAAACAAACCAGAGAAACAATTAAATAAATTACTTAAAAAGATTCTTCCAAATGAATATAAATTTGTAGGTAATGGAAAACTATTTATTGCTGGGTTTGTTCCAGATTTCATAAATTGCAACGGTCAAAAAAAGATTATAGAATTATTCGGTGATTACTGGCATAATAGAGAAGATGCCAAAAAGAGAGACAAACAAAGATTAAAAACGTATAAAAAATATGGATTTAAAACATTAATTATTTGGCAACATGAACTAAAAGAATTAAATAAATTAGAACTAAAAATAAAAAAGTTTAACAAAAGTAAGGTGAACATAAGGAGGTAACAAAAATGACAGAGGAAATAAAAAAAGAAAAGGTTTTTCTCGCAAAAGAAGCTTTAAAAGCTATGCAGGAGCTAGAAGATTCTGTAAGATTGGAAAATGTTGTTAAAAATAATAAGGTAGAATTCAAATCGGGAGATAAGTCTTTCAGAGTAAGAAAGCCGAACTTAGAGGAACAGCAACAAATCGACGATGTAAGGAGAAAAAAATATTTAGAATTAGTTAGAGATGATTCTTATCTTTTTAGGAAACAATGGGTAGAAGCTTACAAGAAAAAAGGCGTCGATATAGGTAAAATAGAAACAGATATGAAAAGAATCGAGGATGAAACTAGGAGATTACTGCTTACATTGGCTAAAACAACAGACGCAAAAGGGATAGGAGAAATAAAAGACCAAATCCTAAAATTAAGAGATGAGTTATATGTTTTGTCCATAGAAAAAACGGATTTGTTAAGTTATTCTATCGAAGACCAGACTTTTATACACGCTAAATCTTATACTGCATATTTAATTTTGGAAAGGAAAATTCTTAATAATACCACAAAAGATTGTAAAGATAAATGGATTAAATATTTTAAAGATTTTGCAGAATTTCAAAAGTCGGAAGACCAAAACTTAATCGGTAAATTATTTTATTATTATGATATATTGATATATTCAGAGGTAAAATGAACTTTAAACTTCTTCAAAAATTAGCTCGTTCTAATAGATGGCAGATACTTTACAATAGGGCGAAAGAATTGGGGACTTTAAGGCTATTTAAAAACGATACAGATTTGACCAAGATACAAATTTGGATGCTTCACTTTTTGGAGATGTATACTTCATTATATACAGATTTAGCAATGAATGAGGACTATATTGATGAATCGGTAATTGAAGATGACATTCGCACAGAGGCTTATCTTTTGTATAGAAAACAAAAAAATAAAAAAGAAAATAAGAGTAAGTTTATAGATAAGGATGAAAAAATTACTCCGTCAAATATTCCAGGAGTACGATTCTTAAAAAAATGAAAAAATATAATTTTATAACCAAAAAATTTCTAATTAAAGAATATTCTAAAAACAAAAAATCTAGTAAACAAATTGCTAGAGAATTAGGGTGTGGATGTGGAACTATAAAAGGTAAATTAATTAAATATAATATTCCACGAAGAAAAAAAGGTCATGGAGAAGGGCATAGATTAACTCAAAAAGTTAAAAATAAAATCAGACAAAAATTAAAAGGTAGATGTTTATCGGAAAAAGTTAAACAAAATATGAGCAAAGCATTAAAAGGGCATAAAGTTTCAGAAATAACTAAAGAAAAAATAAGTAAAATATTAAGTGATGGTCGATTAAAAGGGAGAAAAGCTTGGAATAAAGGTATGACAAAGTACACAGACGAAAGAGTTAGAAATTATGCTAAAAATATAAAAGGCAAAGGCAATCCTATGTTTGGTAAACCATGTCCTCATGCTAGACATAGTAAGTATAATAATATTTGGATGAGAAGTTCATATGAAATTGCTTATGCAAAATATCTCGACAAAAAGAGAATTAAGTGGTTATATGAACCCAAGAGATTCGATTTAGGAAGTAACACTTATTTACCAGATTTTTATTTACCTAATGAAAATAAATATATAGAGATAAAAGGGTGGTGGAGACCCGAAGGAAAAATCAAATTTAAGTTATTCAAAAAATTGTATCCTAATATAAAGATAGAAATATTTGACAAAAATAAATTAACAAGATTAAGAATATTGTAAATTTTGTAAATAAAGAAGAGAAATAAAATGACAGACATAAAACAATATATTATATCATTCAGGGCAACCTTACAAGGACATAAGGCAGTTCTTACTGGATTAAAAGGAATGGAAAAAGGAACGGAAGGTGTAAGGAAAGTAACTACCAAAGGAGCTAAAGCTACCAAATCCTACGGTGCAGCTTTGGGAGGATTAGTTAAAAGGGCTGTAATGGTTATTCCTGTATGGTTACTTCTAAGAACGGTTATGATGACCGTAATGAGGACTTTTTCAGATATGGTTAAAGCTTTTATAGATTTAGATGATGGATTAGCTAGAATTAGAACAGTAATGCACGGAACTGCAGAAACAATAAATGCAGAAATGATATCCATAAAAAGACAAATCATAGATACGAGTTTGAAAAGTAGAATTTCTATGAAAGATTTGACAGAAGGATTTTATTTTCTTAAAACAGCTAACTTAGATGCAACAGAAGCTATGGCAGCTTTCGAGCCTACCGTTAGTTTGGCGATAGGAACAATGAATAGTATGGGAGAATCTGCCCGAGCTGTGGCAGGTATCTATAATACTATGGGTCAATATTTAGATGAAAATTTAACTGTCCATGAAAAATTTCAACATATATCAGATGTTTTAGCATATACTTATTCGACTCAAGATGTTCAATTGAGCGAATTAATCCAATCATATACTAAATTAGCTCCTTATATTACTGGGTTATCAGACAGTTTCTTAGAATTAACCACTATGTTAGGTTTCTTAAATACTAGATTATTAAGGAGTGGTAGAACTGGTCGCTTAACTGGTAGAGCAATTTTACAGTTAACAAAAAACGCAGAAAAATTAAGAGGAATATTTGACATTGCCTTCGACCCTGACGCTCCTATAGCTTTCTTGAAAACTATTGGGAGAATCAGAGATGCTATGAATACAACTGGCAAAATTACTGCAGAACAAGGAGATATTATTCAACAGGTTTTTGCTACTAGAGCTGGAGTAGTTATTCGGCTTTTAATTGAACATTGGGATGATTTAAGCGAACAAATAAAAGATGCCACTGAAAATGTAGATGGTTTTGCTGAAAAGATGAAAGAAATTAGAATGGAAACTATTGCAGGGCAAATGGCAAGAATGAAAAATGTTATGGCAGTTTTAATGGAAGATTTTTTAACTAGTGCTACTGGAGCAAAAAATTTAGCAGATAGTATTAGTAATTTGAATGATAAATTAGAAAAAACTCGTTCATGGTCAAGTATTGTTGGTAAAGCTATAGGACAAGATTTAGGAGAAGGATTTAGAACAGTTTATTATCATATAATAGCCGGAGAACAGGCATTAGAGGAATATAAACGAGGTTTAATAAGTATAAAAAATCTAGAGCAGGGAACTAGACAAGCACAGCTTTTCGGTGAAATGAGGAAGGTTGAAGTTGCTCCTCAAAGAAAAGCCCAAAAAGCGAGAGAAGAATATCTAAAAAATGAAGAAAAGATAAAAACTATAACATTAGAACAAACCGAATTATACAAAAATTGGAAAAATTTAATACAAGAAGGAAGAGAAGAAGAAGCAAAAGCTATTGATAAATCTATAAAAGCAAAGCAAAAATTAATAGATGATTTACAACCAGCCGAAATTAAACTTGCAAAATTAAAGAATGATTATACTAAATATGGTACTCAATTAGATGAAGAAGCTTTAGGATTCCAAAATAAACAACTAGAAAGAAACAAACATCAATTAAGATTGATGAAAATTATGGGAGCATCTTCGTTAGATATTGCTAGAACTGAATTAGAAATATCTTCGTCAAGAATAGCAGGTTTTGAAACACTTAAAGAGGAACAAGATTTATTAAGGTTAAGACTTAAAATAACTGAAGAAGAGACGAAATATCGTCAACAAATAACAGATGTTTTTCTAAAAGCTGAAGTAGACATGCTAAAGGTTATGGGAGCTAATGAATTACAAATATTAGAAATTAAAGAAAAAAATCTTAAAGCTCAAGAAGGTTCTATGCTTAAAGAACAATATTTAGTTAAACTAGGAAATTTAAGAATCCAACAGGCTTTGGCTCTTCAACAACAAAAACAAAAAGAATTACAACAAGCTACTAACCTCTTTTTAATGTATGAGAAAGCAGATTCTGCAGAAAGAGGCAGAATTAAAAGGTTAATAGAATTAATGGCTTTAAGTCCTACAAAATTGGTTGATAAGTTTAAAGAAGATATGTATGACAGGGGAATTATACTTCAATATTGGAATAATTTCTCTCAAGTGGCTCAACAGTCAATGGGCGAAGCTATAAGAAAAATGCATGATTTACCAGAATTAAAAATTTTTCCCCCAGAAATGCCTGAAGTAGCAAAAAAATTATTACCTCATGGGGAGATATTGAAATATTGGGAAACTTGGATAAGTCAAGGGAAAAATGCTGCTCAAGTTGTTGGTATGGAATTTGCAAAAACTATTCAAAATATTCCGTTCGGTGGAGTTATAGATGAAAGAAGAAAAGTACCCAGACCAGAAGTAAGACCTACAGTTCCTATGCCAACTCAAGCAGTGACTAAAAAACAAGAATTGAGAATGATAGTAACTGAAGAAGGCAAACAAATAATAACAACTTTAACTCGTCTTGTAGGTGAATCAGAACATACTAACGAACTATTGCGAGAACAGATTGAACTTGACAATAAAAACTTAAAACAAACAGTAGAGGCTATAGAAAATGGTAGCCCCGAATATAAAGAAATTATGAAAAGAATAGAGAAGGGAGTTGGAGGTTAAATAATATTGAAATGAAGAAAATATATAATTGTATAGACTGTGGGAAAGATGTTTCAGATTATAGAGTTACAAGATGTCGCAAATGTGCAGATAAACAACATGGATTAAATATGATGAATGAAAATAATCCAGCTTATAAAGGTATTATATATAAATGTATAGATTGTAATAAACTAATTACTTGGAGAGCTAAAAGATGTCAAGAATGTTATCATATTTATATTAAAAAATTTGGAATTATGAAAAATAGACAAAAATCTAAAATTTGGAGAGATAGAATAAAGAAAACTATGTTAAATAATGGAACAACAAAAGGTAAGAATAATCCAATGTTTGGGAAAGTTACTCATGGAAGATGGGGAATTTATAAAGGTATTAAGATGAGGTCTAGCTACGAACTTACTTTTGCTCAATTTTTGGATTTAAGCAATATTAAATATTTATATGAATCAAAAACTTTTGATTTAGGAAATACCACTTATACTCCAGACTTTTATCTACCAGAACATAATTTATATATAGAAATTAAAGGATGGTGGAGAGAAGATGCTCAAAGAAAATTTAAGAAATTTTTAAAACAATATCCAAATATAAATTTACAAATTTTAATGCAAAAAGATTTGCAAATATTGGGGGTACTTTAAAATGATACAAGTTCGTATAACATTTGATGATGGAACATACAATTATACTTTACCTTATATTTTTCACGTAATAGACCCAAAAGAAGGAATAAAATCGACAGTTATTAGTGGTACTCGTGGTGCAGGTAGTATTATCATACCTGGAGGTCGAAAAAGCCAAGAAATCATAGTTAAAGGCAAATTAATTGACAACGATGGTTATGTTCCTTTAACTATTCTAATAAACGAAATGAAAACAAAAGTAACTACATCTCCAGCTACTTTAACTATGAAACATAATGTAGGAGCTGGTTGGGTAACAAATTGGCAATATTATGTACGTAGAATTGAAGAAATAAAATTTCCACAAAGTCTTCGTACTGCTTCTCAGGAATATATGATAACATTCTTGGTTACTAGCTACGTATAAGAAAATATAATGAAAGATAATAACAATAAAAAATATAAAGGAGGTGATTTATTATGGCAACAAATTTAATAGTTAGAGCTAATTATGTAGATGCTGATGTGAATTACGAAACTACACCTGCGGATTTTATAGCTTTAGATTTAGATAATGATTATTTAATTTGGACGGAAGGAGATTCTACGGTTAAGGATTTAATGACGCATGAACCTACACCGTCTGAATTAAATACAGCAGCTAGTCAAATTGACCCTGATAATCCTAAAACAGTTGATAAATGTTTATTGATGGATGCGTCTTTTGATGTTGGTGGCGCTTATTATACCCATTTAGTTGTAGGAATGGGTGAAAATAAAAGATACGTATTTGCTTTTAGTTTTGATGGGGCAACAGCTTCAGAGCCTCAATTAGAGGCTTGGGACGATTCAAATCATAATACTATTGCTAATCATGTTTTAGGTGACGGTACACCTGCGAGTTCAATGGTAAAAGCTGTTTGTACAACAGCCTCATTACCTGGAGTTAGTTGGGCAGGAACAGCAATAGCTGGTGCTGATAATATTGTTCAATTAAACAATGGTAACGGTGCGTTATCTGCTTTAGGTAGTGGAATAACAAGTCAAGAGCTCTATTGCAACTGTAAGATTGTAATTCCAACTGCGTATGATACACCCGCAGCAGAAACGTTCGTTTTGACGACAAGATTTACGTGGTCATAAGTTGTTGAAAATAAAGGAGTTATAACAATTAACCTGATATAAAAATCATGGGTTAAATTGTTATTTTTGGAGAAAATTATGAAATCAAATCATAAGAAAAATTGTCAATGTGGAATGTGTAAAGCTATAAGAGGAGAAACAAAAGAAAAAAATAATCCTCATTATGGACATTATAAATATAATATTCCTAAAAAATTTCTTATTACAGAATATATCCAAAATAAAAAATCTATGAATCAAATCGCCAAAATCATAGGTTGCACTACAATGACTATTTATCATAAGCTAGTTAAATACAACATTCCTCGAAGAACATCGTGGGATAGTTTAATTGGTAAGAAACGCCCAGAACATAGTAAAGCTCTAAAAGGTAGAAAAAATCTAGGTGTAAGTGAAGCAAATAAAAATAGGACAGGTAAAGATGCTTTAAATTATATAGATGGAAGGGTAAATACGAAGCACTATTGTGTAGAGCCAACATGTAATAATGAGATATGTTATAGTAATTGGGAAAAAGGAGAAGGTAAGTGCCAGAGTTGTGCAAATAGTATAAATATGAAAGGAAATATTCCTTGGAATAAAGGTTTAATGGCTATAGACGATAATAGAATATTAGCAGGGGAAAATAATCCTTTCTTTGGCAAGCTTATAAAACCTAATTGGGGAACATATAAAGGAATTTTAATGAGAAGTAATTGGGAAATATGGTTTGCTCAATTCTTAGATTTAAGTGGATATAAATGGCTTTATGAATCAAAAACTTTTGATTTAAACAGCACAACTTATACTCCAGATTTCTACTTGCCTGAATTTGATTTATATATAGAAGTTAAGGGATATGTTTCGGATGTTTTTAAAAGTAAATTCAAATTATTTAAACAAAAATATCCAAAAGTAAGAATAAAAGTATTAATGAAACCAGATTTACAAAGTATGGGGGTTTTAAAATGAAAAATTTACCACTTTATTCAATAATATTCGAAGATAAAACAAATTTTATAGGAGGTACTTCCTATTTTGATACTCATTGGATGTCAATCCCTAATAAAAAAATTAAAAGAATTTTTTACCGTTTGCCTAATAACGACCATATTTGTTTAAGTGGTTATGAAAAATATTATTATATGATGGAAGGTACTAAAGATTGGATGAGAATAGCAAAAAAAGGAATTACCATTTTAAAGAATAAACCAAAAGTAGAATATGCCTATATAATGGGTAGAAGAGGCGATAACGTTATTAGTTATCGTATTACTTTATTGAATAAGAAAGACGATAAATATAAAATGGGAGATATTACTTTGAGAATTTTCAATGTAAATAGTAAAAAAATTAGAGGATTAAATCCAGATAATTGGAGATAATTAATAAAAAAAGGAGCGAAACAAAATGGCAGAAGTTAACATAATGAGCGTAGCACAAGATTTTAATATAAATAAATATACCCCAGTTCCCTGGATTTGTAGAGACGATAATGACGACTACTGGACAGTAATTAGAGACACATCTAATCAGTTAAGGGTTTACAAGAGTATTGATTCTGGCGCAACTTGGGTATTGAAGAAAACTCTTACCAATTCAGATTGGACAGGAGACCCCTTTCCGACTGATGCTTTTCAAATAATTAATTTATCAGGAGCAGATAAGGTCTATTTATTTATTGTAGACTCGTCTTATAAATTATATGGTTGGATATTTAATGTAACGGCAGACACAAATCAAGTGGATATGGATAATATATCTGCAGATTCAAGCAGTTATGAAGCACATGCCTCTTGGGATGATAGTAATAATAGATTACTTGTTTATTGGGCAAGAACTCACATACAAGGGGAGGGAAGGTTTGGAAAAATTAATTTAGATACTACTTTTACATATGCAGGATATGATTATCTTAATACTGGTGCTGGTACAAATGGAAGACCTTTAAGTTATTATATTGATAGTGGATATGGTTATCAATTGGGAGAAAGTTTAACTATTGACCAAATGATATTAAAGAAAATGGATAATCATGCAACCCTATATAATCTTAGTATCGACTATGTAAATATTGGGGTTGTTAGAACGGACTTACTTTTTGCGAATGTAATTACTAATTCAGATGGAAATCCAGTTGTTGGTTGGGTTGATGCAAATAGTGGAAGCCCTAAATTTGAATTTACCATAAGGGACAAAACTAATTTAGCTACTGTAATATCTACAAGTTCGCAACTTATTGCATCTGGAGTTAATCCTGAGAGTTGTTATATGGCTATTGATGGAAACAATAACCTTTATTTTGTTTATACAGATGGAATAGATAAAGAATGTTATTCAGTAAAATATGATGGGTCGTGGAGCAGTGCAATGAAAATATCTTCAGACAATGATGGACAATTAGCTATGCCTGAAATAAAAGCCCCAATTACTGATAATAAAATATTGGTAACTTATCAAGCAACTTCATAATAAAGGAAGAAAGTTTAAATGGCTACACCTTATAGAAAATTTAATACAATATCTGCTCAATCTGGAGCTATATATAGAAAATTTAATACAATTTTATCAGCATTAGAAATTATAGATACAGATAACGATTTCAGAATGGCAGGAATGATTGTTAGAAATGATATCGATAACGATTTTAGAATGACTTTAATAGATACTTTTGGAGATGTAACTAACGATTTTAGAATGGGTGGAAATATTGTAAGAACAGATATTGATTCTGATATTAGAATTGTAAAACTAGAACTTCAAAATCTTTTAAGTAAATTTAATACAGTCAAAGAAGAAGTTAAAAATATAACTAACGATTTTAGAAGTGTTATAGAAGTTACTAAAGATTTTACAAATATTTTTTATACTGCTAAAGGATTAACTCAAAATATAGACAATGATATCAGAACTGTCAAATTAGTTAAAGATAATATAGAAAATGATTTTAGAATGCAGATATCTTGGCAAACAAATCCTCCCCCAGCTCCAGGAGAACCTGAACCTACTCCCCCTCAAGACCCTAGCTTTAAATCTTTAGGTAAAAAATTTATAAAAGTATATATAAATAGTGTAGAACAAACGGATGTTAATGTAGATAGTATAAATATTAGTAAAATTATAAACGGAGCCCATATAGCTTCTTTTGATTTGGCGAGGGCTTATGATGGAACAAAACCAAATATAGAATTGCCTGTAGAAATAAAATATCATATATGGACTTTATACAAAGGATATATTACAATTATTACTCCAACTTCTAATCCAGAATCTATGAAAATTGCTTGTAGTGATGAATATTGGAAGAAAAACAAAACTAAGAAGTATTTTTATGTTGGACATAAACCATTAGATGATAAAGAACTTTATTATAATACTATTCAGGAAGCTTTGTCTACAGAATTATCTTTTAGTGCTGCAATTGGGAATTTTATACCACAACATATGGATTTATTTGCAATAGGCGAATCTAATAGTATCAGTACTTTAGTTAGTAATGCAGGAACGTTTGGTTGGTTTTATAAACAAGATGGAACAAAAAATTTATGGGGTGGCGGACAAGGCAGTATAATTACTTTATCTCCTCAAACAATTGGAGTAAATGTTAGTTTATATGATATTATTAGACATCAATTTAGTGAATCAATAGAAAATATAATTAATAAATTAAAAGTTCAAATGGGTGAAGAAGTAGTCCAAACGTTTGATGATACTGGAGGAACTAAAACTTTTACAGGAACAAATTTCAGTGCCTTTCGCACTCATGCCCAACCAGCTTGGGATACAACTTTAGAAAGATTGGCAAAAAATAGTGTTACTAATTACGGTTATGATTATCATAAACCTGAAGACGACGATGATTATAAAGAAGTATTTAAGGTTTACGCATTACCTTATTTAGATTCTGAATCAGAATCTTGGACAGATAGATATCAACCAATTTTAAGTTTTTATGATTCTCCTATAGAAGTATTACCTCCAGGAGTTCAAAGATTTTTGGCTGAGAATGCAAATGCTGGATATACGATAGATTATAAAAATAAACTTATTATTTTTAGTCAACCTCAATTTAAAACTATAACAGATTCGTATGGGATAGCGATTAATTATCGTAGAAAAAATATAAGTATAACAATATGGAAAAAACAATATTTATCATCAACTGCTTCTTCAACAGAAGACCCAGAAACAGAATCAGGTAATGCATTATCATTTTTTACTGATAAAATAGGAGATTTTTCTGAGACTGTTTTAGGATTTTTGGGGCTTACTGGATTATCAGTTCAAGAAGGATTTACAGAATATTGGTGGAAGAAACCTGGAGTAACATTAGAAAAATATTACCCAGCCCCAGGATATGTAAAAGAAGTTAAGGAACATATTCCATCGTGGGATGATACTGATTTTGCTCTAGATTTTGCGAATTGGCAAGTAAGTAAAACAGCAGATAAAAAAGTTACAGGCTTTGCAGAAATTACTTTAGATGCTTTTCTTTTTTATAATATAGATTTATCTAATCGAATAATGATAGATAATGTTTTAGATAATCCTTTAAATATAAATTCTATTAATATAAACATGAATAATTTTACTGTAACTTTAAATTTAGAAAGTTATAGAAATTTTAAAAGAAGTATAAATATTCCAACACACGGAGAATAAGTAAGATGAGTTTAAATACAAGAATTGTAAATTTAGAGACCGAAATTAAAGCTTTAAAATCGAAAATTCAAGATTTATCTAGGAATCTTGAGAATCAACCCACTACCCCTTATTCTATTGTAGAAGGTGTAAATAAAAGCGAAGTAACTCCTACGGATATAAAGACTGGATTGGGAGCAGTTCATGGAGGTAATCTTGTTTGGAATGATGCAGAAATGAAATTTCCTCCTTATGGAATTAAACCATCCACTGTTCCAACTGAAGGTTATAATTTACATGGACATTCTCGGTTTGCTGGAGGAGCTTTAGATATTAATACATTAGAATTAGTAGAATATGATATTGATTGGGATACAGATACTGATTATAGTAAACATTCACAGGGATTTTGGTTATATACAAATTTACCTCAAATAAAAAAAGCTGATGATGGAATAACTCCAAAAATCGGAAATTTAGATATAGATTTCGACGCTACGACTGGAAAATGGGTAGCTGGTTCTGGTAATATAGACGTAGAAACTACTTTTCTAGTTCGATATGTTTGGATGTTAGAAGGTAACGAAGTATCTGCTGGAACAGAAGGAGCTGTTAGAGAAATTAAAACAGATTCTAATGGTAATGAAATGAAATCTCCATTATTATCTAGGGTAGCAGATGAGTCTACAGTTGCGGGAAGAAATGAAAATCTTAATAAATCTAACGTATATTGGGATAAAGATGCTCGAGTTTTTAGATTTTATGCTGTATTTAAACCTGCCCCAGAAGAGGCTGAATAATTATGGCAGATTTTCAACCTAGCTTCCCCCAAGATAATCTTTCAATTGTACAATTTTATCAAGATATAGGATTTCAATATAAAAATCATATAGCTCAATTCAATAATTTTGATAACGTAATAGAAAGTCGAGATTACACACCCACTGAAAAACAACCTGCCTTTTCCATGGCTAATTTACCAATTCAAATACAAAAAGCTCCTGAATCTTCTTCTCTTGATGAGTTATCTCCTTTTGACGACCCAAGATTATTATTAGGAAGGGAAATATTAGACCATTTAACTTTTGATATTCAAAAAAAGACTACAATTACAATTCGAGATTATATGGGCATTGGATATAATTCATGGTCTGTGGTAGATGCTTTGTATCAACCTGGAGAGTATAACGAAACGTTTTATGGAGTTACTATGGAGGAAGCAGAAGCGAGCATTCAATTTACTCCTTCAGACTCTTCTATATGGACGGAAAGAACAGCAGAATCAATAGATAGTGTTACTATTATACCAAATTCTATTTCTTTAAATCCTTTTTTGATTGGGGCAAGTCCCTATTTAGGTTTGGGTGTATATACTCCAGGAGTAGTAGTTATATATGGTATTCCTCCAGTTGTAGCAGAACAGAAACCAAATGCTTTATATGTTATTAATTGGAATAGCCCTTCCCCTAATCCTACACAAGAACAAATTGATGAATTTGAACAAATCACTTCTAGGAATAGAACAGCTTGGAAATGGTTAGAAGAACAACCCACCTTTACAACTACTATTAAAGAGTTTGTTTATAGAACTACTTCGACAGGGCAGCAGATTGTAGGAAGAGGTCAGATGGTAGATTATCCTTATTATTATATAGTTACAGTTAAGTGGTCTTATGATTGGAATAGAATTCAAACCAGTTCAAGTCAAACTACAGAAACTTGGAAAATAATGGTTCTAAGCGACCATCTTTATGTGGGGAATGAAGAATATGAATCATTGGGAAATTTTCTCACTTGGGAAGCTTCACGAATGGTAGAAATAGATAAAGCTATACAAGTATTATTAGAAGCCTAACCTTAAAACCATCCTAAAAAATCTCATAGTATCACGAATAGGTCTTATCTTACTTTTCCTTTATTATATACATAAAATAAGCATACCAGTAATCTCTATCTTTATTTGCTTTAATATTATCGGGTCTACATAAACTAATCAAATTTTCTTCCTTACAATTTTCTTTATCATAATCGATATGATGT
>SDBV01006489.1_pt1 | contig 16195 bp, 15 predicted proteins | sample 2277081 | NCBI WGS metagenome assembly SDBV01 (sample SAMN10402039, study PRJNA504765) | marine sediment metagenome | isolation source: marine sediment core GS10_PC15, 223 cmbsf | place: Arctic Ocean: Southern Knipovich Ridge | collected 2010
ACAGGGAGGAAAAGGTAAAAAGTAAAAGCGAAAAAGTAAAAACCACAGCGTAAAAGTTAAAACTATATTCACCACGAAGATTAAGAAGGACGTGAAGAAAAAGCTGAAAAGTTTTTATTAGGGTATAGAGGATCTGGTTTAGGGCATAAAAGCAACCACAGGTTTCGCTGATTTCACAGAGGATTTAGGGGTTGGGAGTTAGGAGATGGGGGATTGGGTTTAGGGGATAAATATTTTATGGTCGGAAATGAGTTCGTTGCTGGTTGCTTGTATGTCGTATTGCGTGATGCGTATCGCGTATTGCGGAAAAAACAAAAGACAATTTACCACGAAAAAGCTCAAAAAACACAAAAAAATAGCCACAGAGGTTGAGCCTTCGGCTCAAAGAAAGTAGAAAGTAGAACAGGTGACAGTAGAGCAGAAGGAAGTAAAAAGTCAAAGTGAAAAGGCATGAAAAATGGCTACCTGGGGCACAAGCGGACAGCTTTAATTGCCCCTGTTTTTTTCTCCCGCTAACCCTGCTTCGCCCCCTCCTTCGCCAAGGCTACGGGGCGGTGAGGGCTACGGTGCGGCAGGAAAGCTACGTCGGATCTTCGATTTTTAGTTGTTCGGATACGAACAAAATATCCCCGATGCAGCATTAATCTGCTTCGGGGATAACGGCTGTTTATATGGTTGATTCTATTGCTGCCAATCACCGGGTGCTTGCTATTGAATATCCAAAGTAGTCAATGCGTCATCGAGTTTTTCGATGCTCTGGTCAACCTTTCACACTTTTACTCCGCCGTTTACAGGCGAGATATAACCAAATAGGATTTACCAACCAAAAGGTTGGAAGTTTCGATTCGAGGGGAGACTTTCAGTTCTTTTCTTTTTGCACTTCGGAAAAATCTTGTCTCAAAATACAAAAATTGGAGCAATAATTGGCTTAAAATTGCACCAATTCTTTTTGATTTTGCGGGATCAATAAAAATTTGATCCATAACCTCTTATGGGGCAAGAGGTTACAACTGGGCGGTATTGGACTTGAACCAACGACCTCCTGCGTGTCGAAAAGGAACTCCAGTTGTAACTCAATTCAGGTTTCTTCTAACCACCGCGGCGGCGGAGACCGTCCGCTGGACATCACCGCTTTCGACCGTCATAGAAATCTGAACGCTTCTGACACGAGTTTGAAAGTCTTCATCAACAAATGTACTTTTATTAAAACTCATCGCTGTAACATTATCGCAAAGAACATAGTCACTGTCGGACAAATCGTCATTAGTGACTAGATAAAGTATGTCTGCGGTGCCGTTATACTGATAGGTTATATCACTGCCATCGGCGACATGCAGGCTGCACTGGGTTGCCGGTTCGTTAGGGTCGACGTCCTGAGCGGTCCGAAGGTCTGTGGTCATTCGGGTCAGTGCCTGGCGGGCGCCGTTGACCACCTTAAAAAGGTCCTCGTTTTCCTGATAGTTTATCGCTGAAGCGTTAAAGGCCACAGTCACCGCAGCAAGTATCAGGCCTGTGATGGCCAAAGCAACCAGCAGTTCGGCCATAGTAAAGCCGGCAGTTAATTTGATAGACCTGGTCGACATAATTCCTGTCCCCCTTGTTTTTATTACTTAGTACAAGGCCCTTATCCAGCTTGCTGAGCTGATTTCTCTACTGTTCAAAGAGACGCTTACGGTGACTTTAACGAAGTCACTGCCATGGTCGGCGACAGTCTGTCCGAAATTGCTCGCATTGACATTTTGAACCGTAACCTGCTGACTAAACGCAGCAAAACCGCTCAAAGTCGCTGCGGTGGCGTCGATTGGCGGCGAGAAGGTGACATTATCGAAATCGTCCAAATCGTCATAGTTCGCCACGCTTCCCTCTTCGGCGCCGAATGTACCGGTCCCGGTTTGCGGGTCGATTACAGCCAGCGTAATGGTAAGCTCCCTTATTTGCTCGATGAGGAATTCGGCTGTGGACATATTGGCACCTGCGCCGTTGGCCTGTGTGAAGGCCGCATTGGCTCCAACCAGACTCGCAATCGCAATGCCTACCAGTATCACCGCAAGCAGCACTTCAATAAGTGTAAAACCTTTGGCATTTATTGTTTTTTTCATCAGGCACCTCGCTGTTTTAACTTTTGCCTTTATTATTCGCTAACGACGTTGGACATTTTGAATATCGGCAGCATAATACTCATCGCGATAAAACCTACCAGCACACCCATCAGGACTATCATTATCGGTTCTATCATCGACGTTACGGTTTTGATTACGGTTTTGAGTTCTTTTCCGTAATACTCAGCAATGTCTTCCAGCACAGCAGCCATCGTACCCGAATCTTCGCCGCTTCTTATCATCTGCACCACATCCGGCGGCATCAGCCCGTACGGCTGCAGGCTCGATGCGATTTTCTTACCCTGACGCACCTCCTCATAGACACCATTCCACATATCTTTGTAAAGAGTGTTTCCGGCTATTCGGGCTGTTATCGAAATTGTATCCAGAATCGGCACACCGGCGTGCGTCAACACACCCATTGTGTGAAGGCTCCTGGTAATATAAAGGCATCGGCACAGTGTTTTTATAATCGGCAGTACCAATTTAGTTTTGTCCCACCAAACCTTGCCGATATTTGTGCCGATAAAATACAAAAATCCCCAGCCACAACCGGCAACCGCCGGCAAAATAGCATACCAGTAGCTAATCATAAAGGCGCTGCTGCCCATCAAAAACTTAGTGGGTTTGGGCAGTAGATGTTCCTTGCCTGCAAATATCGCGCCGAACTTCGGCAATACAAAACACAGCAGAAAAATGACCACCGTCACTGCCATAATCGCTATGATGCCGGGGTAAACCATGGCACCTTTGATTTGCGAGCGGGTCTCGGCCTCCTGGTCGAGATATTCTGCCAGTTTCTGCAGCATCCCGCTCAACGAGCCGGAAATTTCGGCAGCGGCAACCATATTAATATAAATATCACTGAATACATCCGGGTGCTCAGCCAGGGACTGGGAAAAGGTCTGCCCCGATTCGATTTTCTCTTTTAAGTCAGTGAGTATTGCTTTGAATTTCTGGTTGGTCTGTTGCTGAGCAATTGCTTCAAACGCCTCCTGCAGACTGATACCAGCCCGAATCATAACGGAAAGCTGGTTCGTAAAGCTCAGAATATCCTTGGAATTCGGCCCGAACTCAATTCGAAAGTTCTGCATCTTTTCCAGGGCACTTGGCTGTGTTACGCCACCTGACGGTGTCTGGGTCCGCTGATGATTGTCCGCAACCGCTGTGGTACTGTCATTATTTTCGAACATTACTACACCTATACCTATTTACTACCTACCAGTTCTGGTTCAGCGACATCACTGCGTCGAGCTTTGGCGGGTTCGAGTAATTTGTCCATCTTGCCGGGATTGCTCGACCGTACAACCGCTTCTTCTCTGTCCAGGAAACCATCGGCATACATCCGGGCAATGCTATGGTCCATACTTTGCATACCAATTTTGCGAGAGGTTTCAATGACATTGGGAATTTCGAATATTCTATTCTCGCGAATACAGTTCCTCACCGCCGAGGTGCACAGCAGGATCTCCACACAGGGCACCATCCCAGGCTGGTCCACTCGCTTAAAGAGGGTCTGAGAGATAATGGCCTGGAGAGTATTGGCCAGCATTGTCTGAATCTGCCCCTGCTGATTGGTCGGATAAATATCTATGATACGCTCGATGGTTTGAGGGGCATTTATCGTATGCAGAGTACTGAATACAAGGTGGCCGGTCTCAGCGGCGGTAATCGTCGAGCTTGTGGTTTCCAGGTCACGCATCTCACCAACCATAATAATGTCCGGATCCTGCCTTAGCACATGCCTAAGTCCAGAAGCGAAGTTCAGACAATCAAAACCGATTTCACGCTGCTCTATCATACTCGCATCATTTTCCAGTGCGTATTCGATAGGGTCTTCGAGCGTAATTATACGTTTTTTCTGCGTTGAGTTTATCACACCTATCATCGAGGCCAGGGTGGTACTTTTACCTGAGCCGGTATGGCCGGTCACCAGCACCAGCCCCCTTGGCAGGTTGGTAAGCTCCCTGGTTATCGGCGGCAGATGCAAATCGTCCAATTCCGGAATCTGGTTCGGAATTACTCTAAATGATATCGCGATTGTCTCACGCTGATAATGAGCGTTGACACGGAACCTGTGGCCGTCGTCAAGGGTTGTCGAGAAATCCATGTCTCTATTTTCCTCGAATAGCTTAAACTTTTCGGGACTAATCATAGAAAGCAGCATCTTTTTAACGTCTTCATTGCTGACAGGCTCAGAATCCAGTTCGATCAATTCGGTATTTTTTCGCACTATCGGCGCCATCCCGACATTGATATGAACGTCACTTACCTGTTTTTCTATCGCCTTTGACAGTATAGTTTTGATGTCCGTCATATTAAAATCCTTTCCTACCTTGCGGCCATTTCTTGTCCCATGTTTTCAACGAACTACTCATCCTCACTTTGACCATAAACTTCAGTTACTCGCAGCACCTCTTCAATTGTAGTCATACCCTTCTTTATTTTCTTGAGACCATCATCGAATAAGCTCGACTGTTCGCTTTTGAGAAAGGCATGTCGCATATTAACGACCGAAGAGTCCTTATTAATCATATCTCTGAATGGGTCATCGATGACCAACAGTTCGTAAATGCCCACACGTCCTGAGTAGCCTGAATTCCTGCAGGAATCACAACCGGCTCCGTGGGAAATCTCGTCTTTTTTAACTCCTGCTTTTTCCAGATACTTCCGCATGTTTGTCGGGGCCTTGTAAACCTCTTTGCATTTTGGGCAGATTCTTCTGACCAGTCGCTGAGCCAGCACAGCATTCAGCGATGCGGCTATCAAATAGGGGTCAATGCCGATGTTGACTAATCTGGTAATACTGCTCGGGGCGTCATTTGTATGCAGTGTTGAAAGCACCAGGTGGCCGGTCAACGCCGCCTGCACAGCAATTCTGGCGGTTTCATTATCACGAATTTCCCCAATCATTATAATGTCGGGGTCCTGTCGCAGCAGACTCCTAAGAGCAGCGGCGAAGGTAAGGCCGATTTTCTCCTTTACCTGTACCTGGTTACAAAAGCTAAGCTCATACTCCACCGGGTCCTCAACAGTCGAGACATTCAGTCTTTCTCCGTCCATCTGGCTTAAAGCCGTATACAGCGTGGTACTTTTGCCCGAACCGGTCGGGCCTGTTACAAGCAAAATCCCGTGAGGCAGGGCAATCTGCTCACGGAAAGTATCCATCGCGCCAGACTCCATACCCAACTGATCAAGAGTCAACAGGATGGATTTACTGTCCAGCACACGGATAACTACTTTTTCGCCGTGACTTGTCGGCAGTATTGAAACACGCAGGTCAACACCCCTGCCGCCCACAATAACCGAAATCTTGCCGTCCTGCGGCACACGCCTTTCCGAAATATCAAGATTGGACATGATCTTAATACGTGAGACCACCGCAGGATGCATTTTAGCCGGCGCCTGCATCGTTTCGAAAAGTACGCCGTCTATGCGGTGTCTTATCTTTGTAAATTTGTCCTTCGGCTCGATATGAATGTCACTGGCGCCTTCGTTTATTGCATTGCTAATCAGATAATTGACGAATTTAATAACCGGTGACTGGCCCGCCATTTGTTCGAGGTCTTCGGAATCCTCCTCTTTGTTGGAAACAACCTCTACCTCGGTCATATCACTGATAATATCATCGACAGAATAGTCGATTTTTTCTTCGCTCGATGAGTCGAGAACAGCCTTGATATCTTCGATGCTGCAAACAACCAGCCGAACTTCCATCCTGGCCTGCCTTTTTATGTTCTCGACCGCAAAAACATCCTCAGGGTCCGATGTTGCAACGACAAGCGTATCCTGCTCTATTGAAAACGGGGCAATTTTATTGTCCTTTATAAAATCAATATCGAGCTTCTTAAAAGCTTCTTTATCTACGGTTTCGGCCTCTATGTGCACAAACTCAAGGTCATACAGTTCGACCTTTGCCTTCAGAATGTCATCAGCCTTTACGCTCCCGGATTTGAGCAAGGCGGCTTCTACATCCATGTCCGGCTTTTCCGACTGCTTGGCACGCAGGTCTTCGCATTGCTGAAAAGTGATTTTGCCCATATCCCTCAGAACATCAGCAATGTCACGCGCATGAGATTCACTGACCTCTTTCTGCGAACCGGTGCTCTGCCGAGGAGTATAAAGGTCGCTGAGCCCACGAATGAACTGCTCCTCAGAGCAGAACCGCTCCTTGTCGACGCCGGTTTCGACCCCTTCTCCGGACAGTCCCGAAGGGTCTTTCTTTTTTTCAGATGTAAATGGTAGTTTCATTCTTCCAGTTTTAATAGTATCTCAACGCCTTCTGATTCAAGCCTGACGAAATTATTGCTGATCTGGCGTATCTTAAAGCCTTTTATTGAATCCCCCTTATAGAGGATTTTATCTTCAATCATACAGCACCTTTCAGAGTCACTGCCTGCCTGCATAATGCTCAACAACTCAAGACCCCTTGCTTTTTTCTTCAGCCGTTGCTGCCTCATCATTTTAGAATCAAACTCAAAATCACTACCATCCGTAATTTCGCTCAAAAACATTTCGTGCTTAAACGGATTTTTAGTCAGCTCTCCAATACCCACCTGCTGGATATTCGAAAGCTCATAAAACTTGTTGACCGCCTTTTTTACTCCGCTAAACATGTCCGATTTCGAACCTCCGAACTGGGAAAGGGCCAACTCTATCTGGGCTTCTTCACTGACAGCGGCGCCGGCTGTTTGAGGCGAGCTTTTCTTTATCATAACCCCAAGACACACCAGGCCTATACAGAACAAAACAGCAAGGATAACCGTGCTTTTTTGTGCCTGACGCTTTACAGGCGCGACGGTGATATATTCCTGTTCGCCGGCGCCTTCAGGGCTATTTTGGCCGGTAGTGGCAGCCGACTTTTGCTTCGACGAATCCTGATTAGAATCAGACCCCTGGTCACGCATAAAAGACAACATGATAAAGCTCCATATAATTAACTGAGTTTATTTTGGAAAAATATACTGATTACAAAAGTGGCTGATATTTCACCTTCACTCTTATTTTGTTTCTTCAACTCAAGGTCTCGGATTTTCATTATGCGAGGAAGCTTTTCCAGTTCCAGCAGGAACGAATAGAACGAGTTGAAATTTCCAACCAGCTGCATTTTTAACGGCTGCTCTATATAACCGCTATTGTTCTTCTTTTTCAGCGTTCGAATCGTTTTAGGCTTTAGGCCTCGCTTTTGTGCAATGATAGTGACCTGCTCCAGCACCTTGTGAATTTCACTCTTAGGCGGCAGCTTGCTTTCAAGTGATTCTATGGCCTGCTGCAATTCCTCAAGCTGCTCGTCCAGACTCTGGGCCATGGCTGTGGCTTTTTCAAACTCTTCTAACTTGGCTAGTTTTTCCTGAACCCTTGCCCTGTGCTCGGTTAAATTCTTGTTGGCCGGCTTAATCATGCACTGATAGGCAACAAAAGTGATACCCAGCAATAAAGCCATAAACACAACTTTTCTTAAATTGCTTGTCATAATTCTGCCCTCATATCCGATACGTTGTATTATTCAATACACGTATCTAAAACCTTAAAAGCTATGGGCTATCCTTTCGCTGGCAGCCCTGATTTTCTTTATGTCTTCGTCGCTGAGACTGAGGTCTTTTCGGAGCATCGCGGTGAGCTTAAATTGTCTGAATACTGAATCATCCATCTTGTATTCCTTCGACTCCACCAGGGCTATATTGTCCAGCAAACTTGATTCAGACAACTGTCTGATATAGGCGGCCAGTTGAAGGTCACTTGGCGCGACACCTCCAATAGCTATATGGGTTTCCAATAATCTTTCCCGAGACACTTTTTCCTGGTTGCCGGTTTTGCCTTTCTTATTCTTTGCCTTGTCATATTTACTCGACGACTTAGATTTTACGACCTTTTTCGATTTCTTAGGTTCTTTCTGAATAATCTTCAACTGTAAAAGCGACACCCCGCCCGGCAGGTTATTCGTCAACGAGGCAAGCAAAACGCTTCTGGGAACCGGCTCAAGCAGTTCAATCGTTGTCATAGCGGTCTTCAGTATGGCCTTTCGCTTTTTCTGAAGCTCCTCGAATTGCTTTAAGGACTCTTTTGCCTTGGCCATTTTCTCTCTTACGACCTCGGCTTCAGCCTCCACCACTCGCTGACGTACCTTGATAGTGGCGAATGTGCCGACCAACATCGCCATCACCACCACAAACAACACCAGATATATAAAATTGGTTCGGCAAGATTCATGGCTTCGAATATAATCTTCCGGTATGAAATTCAAATTAAGCATTTTTGCCTATCCTTTCCTGCTTATGACAGGCTAAGCCCGAAGGCGGTAGCCCAGTTAAATTCATGCTGCTTTTGCGACGAATCGCCGTTTCTTCTATCCATCGCCAATACGGAAGGGTCCGGTATTCCCACCGCGGTAAGACAATTTCCCATTTGCGCAGGCATTTCCAGCTTTTTCGCAATGGCCGTGTCAATATCTTTATCTGCCTCGGATTGCCCACGGCCTGAAAGGAATATCAAACGTTCTATCTGGATCTTTCTGTACATCGAAGTGAAATGACGCCTGGAGGCAATCAATTCCAGTACTAATCTTGCTATCGTCTCGTCGGTTTCAAGCTGCTTTGTTCCTATGGGTATCGAACGAGCAAAAAGCAGATTCTTACCGCGACAGATTACAACATTCGTACAGTTGGCCTCGATGTCAAGCAGCATAACAACCATTTGAGCATCTGCTTTACGTCTGCCGAAAAACCTTGAGTAGCAGTTCATCAACACTATCGGCCAGACACCTATCGATTTAATATTCAGGTTCGCCTTTTCATATATTGCAAGGTGTCTGTCAATCTTCTCCCGTTCAGTTGCCATCACAACAACATTATTGTCTTCGGCAGGGATATATCTGACCATCGTGCCCGCCGAATCAAACGGCAGCTTTTGCTTAATTTTCGAAAGGACAATATCGGCGAATTTGCCGCCTTCGGTCTTTGGCATTTTTATATGGTCGATAAACACTTCATTCGCCGGCACCGCCGCCACTACTTCCCTGCCGCAGAAGTTGCCATTGGATGTCAATCTACCCAGGGCTTCGATGGCCCATCTTTGCCAATCAGCACTGCCGGGCTTGACGTTATCAGGGCAGTTCTCACTGGCGCTGGAAATCAAAACCAGGCCCGAGCCTTTACCCTCAAGCTGAACCAGCTTCAGACCAGCGTCTCCCATATCCACACCGATAGGATATGTTTGTTTTTTTGAAAATCCGAACATACCGGCATTTATCCGCAAAAGCTGTGCCCAGGGACTATTAACACCATTACTCATAATCACAACATCGTTCCAAATGTATGCCTACATTAATGCCATCGAAAGTATATTTTCGGTGGCAGATACAACACTATCTAAAATATAGGAAACAAAACCCTCGACCGATAAATAACCCTAAAAATAATCGAATAATTCTACAAAGTGTCACAATTGCAGCACGGCACGACCGATAAAATACCACCATTGCCGTCCCGATAAGTACACCCGGAATTCGCAAAATATCTATGTCTGCGGTATGAAGCAACGCCCTCTTGAAAGGCCTATAACGAAAAAATTTTGAAAATAAAAAATTTCGAAATATATGAAATATATTATGCTCCCGTCCCAAAATTCTTCTCAAATCAGGATAAAATTAACTTTATGGGACTGACAGTAGGTATGGTTTAGTGAACTGCTGGCTCTGTTGTGACCACTATTCTGCTTTTAGCTGACGCTTCATCAAATCATCAATTGCGGCCTGAACCGGCTTGTTCCTGAAAAGTATGTCGAAAACAGCCTGCGCAATCGGCATCTCAACACCGGCCTGTTTGGCAAGTGCAATGACCGATTCGCAGGTAGCCGCCCCCTCGACAACTGATTCGGTAGCCCCCAGAGCCTGCTGTGCGGTTTGTCCGGCGCCTATCCTTTCGCCGAACGAACGGTTCCTGCCTTTCGGCGAGATACAGGTCGTCACCAAATCCCCAAGACCGGTTAGTCCTGCGAAAGTTTGCGGCTTTGCTCCCAATGCCGTACCCAGGCGGGTTATCTCGGCAAGCCCCCTGCTCAAAAGAGCTGCCTTTGCATTGTCACCGGCGCCGATCCCGTCTACAATGCCTGCCGCTATTGCAATGACGTTCTTCATAGCGCCTGCCAACTCGACACCGACAATGTCGGTATTGGTGTAAACACGCAGCCAGGGCGCGTTAAAAGTATATTGGATTTCTTTGGCCAGTTCCTCGTCGCCGCACGCTATACAGGCAGTAGCAGGTAGTTTTCTTGCCAGCTCATCGGCTATGGTAGGCCCCGATAACGCCACGCATTTAACCGACGGCCCCAGTACCTCTGCCAGTATCTGACCCGGGCACAACAGCGTCTGGTTCTCGATACCCTTGGCGACCGACACTATCGGAACGTTTTCAGGAACATAATCCTTCAATCTGCTCCAGATGCTGCGCATAAACTGGCACGGCACCGCAGAGACCATCAGGTCAGCGCCTGCCATTATGCGCTTATCATCCGGTTCGAATACAAGGGAGGCGGGAATCTTATAGCCGGGCAGAAATTTTTTATTCTCCCCCGCTGATTCTATCTGTTCCAACTGCTCGGCATCATAACCCCACATACGAACAGACAGCTTCTTTTCGCAAAGAAGCATTGCCAGCACCGTACCCATGGCACCATCACCGATTATAGAAATATTCTTAAACATACACCTTTTACATTTTAATCTTTGATTTTTAACTCAAACTGACCGACCACAGTGGGGGTATCCCAAGTGGTATCCCATTTGTAATAAATGTTAAAGATAAGTCAAGTTTTGACAATATATTATGTTTCTCAAAAAATATTATAAAATAGTCATCCAGCACTTAAAATTTTTAAGTGCTGGGTTCCGCAATTTTGATTTTTTACTTTTGACTTTTGATTTCTCAAACTGACCACCTGCTGCGACGGGCGCCAGCACGGCGAGTCGGTCAGTTTGAGGTTTTAATCTATATTGACCCCGGACGGCATCGGCTGAGCAGTCCGCGTCGGGCCAATAATATTCAGATTGCCCTGGTCATCAAATACCAGCCGGTCGATATTAACGGTCCTGCCGCGGGGCTTACTATTGGGATCGCCGTGAGCGTGATAAACAATAAAAAGCTCTTCACCGTCCGGCGAAGTAGTAATAGAGCTATGCCCCGGCCCCGAAAGCCCGATAGCCGGGTCCCGCTGAACAAGAGGATTATCAGGGCTTTTCGTCCAGGGACCCAACGGCGCAGGTGCCGTCGAATAACCAATTCCATAGAAGGGATGCGTATAGTGATTAGCTGAATAGGTCATATAGTAAGTGCCGTTATGTTTTAGGACAAACGCGCCTTCGTTGCACCGCGTGTCCATACTGTCCGGGTTTTCCCACTCCTGCTCGACTCTATTGCAAAGGTATGGCCGGCCAATTACGCCCGACAGGTCCTTTTTCAGTTTTATGCCGTAAATTACGCCGGCCAAATAGCCGGTACGGGCCGAAACAGGTTTGGCACGAGGCCTGCCGACCGCGCCGACCTTCGCGAAATAAAGATACGGGGTGCCATCATCATCAACAAAGATGTGCCCATCGATACACGCCCAGCCGTTATCAAACAACGGCAAATGCAGGTCAACAAAGGGACCTTCCGGCTTGTCGCTTACCGCAAGGCAAATACGAGCTGAGAATTTTTTGATATCCCTTGGTTGACAGCTAAAGACAAGATAGAATTTACCCTGGTACTCGATCACCTCTGGCGCCCAGTAACGCTTACCTCCCCACGAACCTTCTGTATGCCGGTACACAAAACCAAGCGCTTCCCAATTCACCATGTCCTTAGAAGTCCAGCCCTTGAAGCCTTGACCTGTCGCCGTGGAACCGTAAAGATAGTACCGGTCCTTAACACGTAAGGCGAATGGGTCGCCCATACGCAAATCACCGCCCACAGGATTTGTATAGGTACGTGCTGATGAATCGGCTTTATTATTATCTGCCGCGATTATCTGTACTGAACAGCCAACTATCAGCACCAGACCCGCAAAAAAAAGAATTAATTTTCGCATCCTGAATTATTACCTCTAATTAAAAACATAGCAAGCCACATATCCTATAATTCTCGATGGCTTCAGGCAAGCAGGAATAAAGAAAATTCACAGGACAGGTTAACTCTGTAGAATTTCCAGGCCGTCAAGGCCGAGCTTTTTTAAGTCAGCCAACTGGTTTTGGCCGAGCACCGCGTCAATTATAACGCTGTCGGTCAAGTATTTTTGCCTGATGACAGTGCCGTGAGCCCGCAGAAAGCTCTGCACCTTGCCGTTGGAATGCGGACACGTCAGCCGTAATACAAGTTCGCCGCCTCTGTACTTGGCCGAAACCTCCTCACGCAACCGCTCAAGCCCAAAGCCGGTCTTAGCTGATATAGAAACTGCTTCGGGATACATTGTCTGCAGCATCTCAAGCTGGCCGATGTCTTTTACAATATCAACCTTATTAAATACCTTCAGAGCAGGCTTTTTCTCGCAACCTATCTCAGCCAGTACCTGATTCACCGATTCAATCTGCTCGGTAACCTCGGTGCCGGAAACGTCTATAATATGCAAAAGAAAGTCGGCACAGACCGCCTCTTCCAGCGTCGCCTTGAACGAAGCAACCAGATGGTGCGGCAGATTTTTCACAAAACCCACGGTGTCACTCAAAAGCACTTCGCCGCCGCCAAGAGACCATTTTCTTGTGCGGGTATCGAGCGTCGCAAAGAGTCTGTCCTCGACAAAAACATCGGCACCGGTAAGGGTATTCAAGAGTGTACTCTTGCCGGTATTCGTATAGCCGACCAGGCCAACCTGGTAAATTCGCCTTCGCCCCTCTATCTCACGAAGCTTTCGCTTATCAATTTCTACAAGCTGGCGCTTGAGTTCCGTGATCCGCTTGTTGACCAGCCGACGGTCGATTTCCAACTGCTTTTCGCCCGTTCCCCTTGTCCCTATGCCGCCGACTGCTCCCGCAACTGTCCCACCTGCCGCACCTGCTACGGTGTCAAGGTGCGACCACATCCTGGTCAGTCGGGGATATGTGTATTCGAGTTGCGCAAGGTCCACCTGGAGCCTTGCCTGTTTTGTTTTTGCACGCGTGGCGAATATGTCCAGTATCAGTTCGCTGCGGTCCAGCACTTTGACTTTGATTATTTTTTCCAGCTCACGAATCTGCCCGGGCGACAGGTCATTATCAAATATCACCACGTCCGCACGGAATTGCCCGACTCGTTCGGCAAGCTGGCCTGCCTTGCCCTTGCCGATATACGTAGAAGGATTTATCCTGGTCATTCTCTGCTGGAACCTGTCGACAACATCAGCGCCGGCACTTTCAGCCAGGGCCGTAAGCTCAGCCATGTTATCGCCGCCCCTGCCCCTGCGCAAAACCGCAGCCGCCAATATCGCACGCTCTTTCCTGACTTTCAGACTCTGGCGCAATTTTTCCAACTACGTTTCTCCAATTAAAAAACCACCGCCGAAATCACTTTACTACTTTACGCGAACTGACCAAGTTGACGTTTGGATTTCATCTAATCCCTCGCCATATAATAACTTAAATTACCCGCCGACAAAGCCGGCTTCCATGAACTAACGACTAAATACTGTCCACTATCGACTCTCAAAGTGACCCGTTTCGAAGAAACGAGCAGTTAGAGTATTCTAACATATCTACTGTTTCTACTCAATAAAACCGTAACAGTTGCCCGATTTAGCAGCTTTTTTTAGTCAAACAGAGCATTTTTTTAGTTAAAGAGCCGTTTTTCCGTATCGTCAAACCGATTTTTAACTTGCTAAAATATAAATTGCTTGTTAGATTAACGGGTTCTTGGATTTTTGACGAGTTCTAAATGTGATATTGTCGACTGTTTGACAAAACAAAAAAATAGTAAAAGGGTAGTTTATTTTATGCTGAAAATTAAATCACGAGCAGGTGAATCCGTACAGCAGATGATGAGACGCTTTAAGAAACTCTGCGAGAAGGAAGGCCTAATCAGGGACATGAAGCGCAACAGTTATTATGAAAAGCCGTCGGAGAAGAACCGCCGCCGCATGCGCAAGGCCTTGCGAAACGCACAGATAAGCGCCAAGTACGGCTCCGCAAAATAATTCACCTGTAAAAATCTCCAGTCAAGTTTACAACTCAAACTGACCGATTTGGCGTATGGATTCCGCTTTAATCCTTTCTTATATAATCGATTAAGCTAATCGTCGACAAAGTCGACTTCCGCTAACTAACGACTATTCACTAAATACTATTCACTAAACACAATCTTGCTCGGCTTTCATTTGCCTATTATCGGCCAGAAAATCGCGTCACCCTCGCCGCCCCAGACCCTTGCTTCGCCTTTTTTGTTTCTGGCTAATTCACCGCCATCATCAATGCAGTTTTCCCCTACACTGTATAATGTGAATCCATCGTCTGTTTTCCTGTAGACCAACGGCTTGTCACTGAAAGAGTCTATCGGCAATTTCTTATAATGAACGCTCTTTTCTTCATGTCATGTTCCTTTCGCCTAATATTAGCCTTTGAGTTTGCTAAACACTGACCCGTCTTTTTCCCAAACAATCACACGGGGGAGTAGCTTTCTGTTTAGTCACAAATTTCTCCAAAAAATCTATCACTTCCACTTGAGGGGACTATAGGACGTTTCACCTTTCTTGTGATAATCTGTAAATTCATCTTTATCCGGATCATATAAAGCGACAGCACCATCGTATCTTCTATACTTAACTATGGTGCTATCAACAAACAGAATATAGATGAATTTCTGTCTCCAAGGCCAAAAGTATTTATCTTTCATTCGTTTTGTGTTTATTAACTCGGGGCCACCGGATAAATTAAATTCTCCATCCGCTTCGAAGAGCATAACCACATTGCCGGATAAGCCCTCTATTGATAAATTACTAAGGTTCTCATTAAATGCAAAACTACACTCTATATCGGGATTTCTGACTATATTAAAACTGCTTTTGACAACTCTGAGACTTCCTGCTAAAGGTTGGCCTACTAAAGAATCGCACCAATGGTCGGCATTGGGCATATGTCCGGTTTTTACTGCAGATTCATTCATCAAATTACCCAGAATCATTATCCGAGTTGCTCCATCGCTTGATATCGCTCTGCGTGTTCTATAGATGTCGTTTGAGAATAAGAAAAAATAAAATAAAACACAACCTGTGACAACAAGAATAACCACTTGCAATATACCATAGATTTTTAGTATCTGTTTGTTCTCTCTAATCTTGCTAATCGCAGTGATACCGCAAGCCAAGGCAGATATTGTGAAAAGGGCATAAGCATATCCAAAATTTTCGCTAATCTCTTGTGCCAGTATCACAAATACATCTGCAATACAGCCCGATACTATTGCCATTATGATGAGATACAATGGTTTTCTTGGATTTTGTCTTTTCATCATCTAAAGAATCAATAAAAACTCGTCATTTCCTGCTTAGTCTTTATAAGCTCCATAACCAATCGCAGTGAAAAAATAATCATTCCCAGTTGGAGTTAGAGTATAACCTGGGTGCCACGAACCACCAAATAAATTGTTTACTTTTTCGCCAACAAGGAGAATTAAAGGTGTCCGGTACCTTTTTTTACACTTTTTTCTTTCCCAGCCATAAAATATCAAATCTGTGTCAATCAGTAATACAATCTTTCAACTCCTTGTTTTTTATGCGTGTTTTTTAAAACAGTCAACTGTAACCTATTTATTTTTAATATGTTATGAGACTTTTTTCAAAAAACAACTTTTGGCCTTTTGTTTTTCGCCGTAGTCCGCTTTTCGCCGCCTTCGCAAGAAACTGAGGCGGCGAAAAAAAAGGCGAAGGCGGAAAACATTCGCCGGATCCGCAAGAGCCGACCTTTAATCTTTTGGTTGCGGCTATGCTGCTCCAAGAAACCTGTGGTTGCTTTTATGCCCTAAACCAGATCCCCTATGCCCTAATAAAAACTTTTCAGCTTTTTCTTCACGTCCTTCTTAATCTTCGTGGTGAATATAGTTTTAACTTTTACGCTGTGGTTTTTACTTTTTCGCTTTTACTTTTTACCTTTTCCTCCCTGT
>SDBV01006490.1_pt1 | contig 16195 bp, 18 predicted proteins | sample 2277081 | NCBI WGS metagenome assembly SDBV01 (sample SAMN10402039, study PRJNA504765) | marine sediment metagenome | isolation source: marine sediment core GS10_PC15, 223 cmbsf | place: Arctic Ocean: Southern Knipovich Ridge | collected 2010
ACCTAATATAATTTGCGGAAAGTATGATTTTCTATTACCAGCAGAATATGATGTAGATGATGTAATAGATGATTTTGATAGGGTAGTGTCAAACCAGTTGTACACGCATATTCCCCAAGGAGAGCTACTGGGGGCTGATATAAGAAAAGATATGTTTGCCAAAGGAGAAGTATTGCAGAAGGCTGGTGGGCCTCTATTTGGTGGAAATGTCTTTATTCGTAAGAGTGTATTTGAAGCTGTTGGAGGTTTTGATGAAGCTATCGTATCTCATGGTGGAGAAGATTGTTTATTGGGCCTTACTCTTGAGGAAGCAGGATATACATTTATCTACTCGGATAAAGTGTGTGGATGGCATCTTTATCACAAAAGAAATCAAGCTGAAAATAGAAAAAGTTTAATAAGAAATGTGGACTACATTGATCGAAAATTTAAGAAGGGGAAATATAGTGAAAATTAAGATTGATGAACTAAAATTCTTCTTGAGGCTCAGGAGATTCGGCAGACCAAATCAGATACATAGAGATAAAAAAGGGTATAATAGAAGACGAGACAAGAAGCAAAAGGAGAGACAATGGGAGTTATGAGTTGGAGTGATGATAAAAAGAAGAAGAAACTTAAGGGGTGCTTCTACTGTAATGGAAGAGGATATACTGATTTTGGAAAGTGTGATATTTGCAGGGGTTCTGGAAAGAATACAAAGGAGAAAAGCAAATGAAGGTATCAATAATAATTAGTACATTTAACAGGGCAGGACATCTTAGAAAATGTTTGCCCTCATTACTAAAACAAAACATTATACCAGAAGAGATAATCATAATTGATGATGGCTCTTCGGATAATACAAAGTCAACTGTTGAGGGAATACGGGAGCAATATCCGAAGCATAATATCAAATACATTTATAACAACAGACCTGAATCAGCTAGTTGCTGTTTACCAAAAAACATAGGGCTGAAAAGAGCCACAGGTGATTTGATTATAATTACTGAACCGGAAATGTTGCATATTGGAAACACGATAGAGCAACACCTTGATTGGCATAATAAGAGAGATAACATAATAGTATCTTCTGGAACTATCTATTTTCCATTTGCTGGAATAGTCCAGAATCTTACAATGGATAATTTTGAGAATCCGATTACTATAACTAAATTGCCAGATATTAAAGAATGGAAAGAGGGTTATCAACCTAATGTCGGAGAAATTGCAGTTCAACGAAAAGTAAGTGCAACATATATGGCTAGTGTCAGGAGAAAATATTTGATTAAAATAAATGGTTGGGAAGAAAAGCTAGACAAGTGGGGGTTCGAGGATTGTAATGCCCTCTGTAGATTAGGACAAATAGGCATAGAATGTATTGCAGATGAAAACATACAGGCAGTTCATGTAACACATGGTTACTCTGGAAATTTCGAGTGGTTTGATTACAGTTATAATTTACATCAAAAGTATTCCAAAAAACCAGAAGCCAATGAGGGTGTAGAATGGGGTGTAATAATAAAATGAAAGGAGGCAAAATGAAATATAATAAACTAAGTGTAATAATGAGTGCTTATAAAAGGGCACATACAATTCAACCAGCTTTATACTCGCTAATTAGTCAGGAAATTCCACCTGATGAGATTGTAATAATTGATGATGGTTCTACTGATGATTTCGCAGACAAAGTAAGTGATATGCAGAAAGCTTATCCTGAAGCTAACATTAAGTATTTTTATAATAACAACCCAGGTTGGACTATATGTGTTCATGGTATGAACTGTGCTATCAAAAAGGCTTCATATGAATTGATAATGACCACAATGCCAGAGTTACTTCACCTAGATAATGATATTAAAATTATAAAAGAATTCTTTTCTGGTGGAAAGAATAAAAAGGTATTTTGTAAGGGTGGAGATTTATATGAATTGAGAGGATATAGATTACTAAATTCTCTTACAGAAGAGCAGTTGTTCAACCCTAAGCAAATCATAAAGCTGAATTGTGTAAGTGATTGGTACAATGGTTTTGAAACACAGGAGAATACTATTACACATCATAAAGCTATGTTGCATCATATCTCAGGTTTTTGGAGAGAAGATTTGATAGCGATTGGTGGATATAACGAAATTTTCTTAGAGGGAGAAAGCCTGCATGCAGCGAGTGGGTACGATGATGTTGACCTGTTCTGTAGATTTGCTCATTATGGAAAAGAAGTAGTAATACCAGAAATGCGAGGTATACATCTACACCACGATGCTCCACCTCCGGCATCAAAAGACCCTGCAATCGTAAATATAAATTATAATAGAATGCAGGATAGACTTATAAAAATGCAGAATAATCCAGATGGTAATTTCTGGAAAGTTAATATAGGTAAAAAATGGGGCGTGTTAAAAAAATAGGAGGATAGAAAATGCAAGTGTTAATCTTGGCAGGGGGGATAGGGACGAGATTACAACCACTAACATTAATTAATCCGAAGGTAATGATTCGCATAAATGGAAAGCCATTCCTTGAATACTTACTGTTATTACTAAAAAGGAACGGAATAAGCGATATAATTTTATCTATAGGGTATTTGGGTAGTCAAGTGAAAAACTACTTCAATGATGGTGCTTATTGGGGCTTAAACATACAATATTCTTTTGAGCAAATACCTCTGGGAACAGGTGGAGCTTTGATGTTGGCAAAGGATTTATTGAATGATGAGTTCTTCTTCATTAACGGAGATACATATCTTGATATTGATTATCAAGAAATGGTTAGAAGATTCAGGTCAAGCAATAAGCCTATGATGATGGCAGTATGCAAGACAGAAAGGTCTAATTGTATCATATCTGAGAATGGAGATTTGAGGGAGTATTCTAGGGTGGGTTTGCCTGAAACATATATAGATGCAGGGGTATGGGTTTTAAGGAAAAAATTGTTTAGTCTATTTCCTGATGATACAAAATTTATGGTAGAAGACCATATTCTATGGGGAACTAAACAAGTAAAGGTATTTGTAAGTGAAAAACGATTTGTAGATATAGGAACATTTTCAGGATTGGAAAAATTTGAAAGATATGTAAGGAGGAAATTATTATGATAATGAGCAGGACTCCATTCAGAGTGTCATTAGCGGGCGGAGGGACAGACATTGAGGATTTTTGGAAGGAAGAGACGGGAGCAGTTATTTCGACAACTATAAGCAGATATATGTATATTATGCTCAACCGTAGGTTCGATAGAAAGTTCAGGGCAGCATATTCTCAAGTAGAGTTAGTAGAACATCCGAATGAGTTCAAACATCCCTTGATTAGGGGCTGTATGGAGTTCTTAGGACACAATGGAGTTGATATAGCTTCAATAGCAGATATACCAGAAGCATCAGGGTTAGGTTCTTCCTCTGCTTTTACAGTTGGGTTACTTCATGCAATCTCTGCATTTACTGGAGAGTATATGGATAACAAGGACTTAGCAGAAAGAGCTTGTGAAGTAGAGATAGAAAAGGCAGGAAAGAAGATAGGAAAGCAAGACCAGTATGCAGTTACCTATGGTGGGTTGAACCTTCTTGAATTTCTTCCTAGTGGAGAAGTGATTGTTAGTCCTATCGCTTGTTCTGGTGATGTTACGGATGAGTTAAATGGTAGCTTGATGTTGTTCTATGTAGGAAACGAAACAAGTGTACCAGCAGACAGCATTATAAGTACATATGATTTCAAGGAAAAACGGAAGGTATTACAAGAACAGAAAGAGATAGCATACGAGATGAAAGATTGCTTAGAGAGTGGGAAGGGCTTGAATGATATCGGGTTGCTACTAGATGAGGGATGGAAATTGAAAAAGCAAATGAGCGATAAGATAACCAATGAAGATATTGAACTGGTGTATGAAGCGGGAACTAGAGCAGGGGCTTTGGGTGGCAAATGCTGTGGAGCCGGTGGTAGAGGATTTGTGTTGTTATATGTTGAAAAACATAACAAGGAAAAGGTAAGGGAAGCCTTGAGTCCGTTAAGAGAGATAGCATTTAGGTTTGATACTATCGGGAGCAAGGTGACTCATGTTTACTAAAATAAAAAGATATATAAATGAAGAGATAGAGTGCTTAAATAAAATAGAATGGGATATAGATAGAATTGCAAGGATAATAGAAAAGAGGACTAGAGACAGTAATGGGAGGTTGTATGTTGTCGGTAATGGTGGGTCAGCATCAACGGCTAGTCATTTTGCAGTTGACATGGTTAAGACTGCTGAGAGAAGGGTTATATCTCTCTGTAATAATTCCGGAATGATAACTGCTATATCGAATGACTATAACTTTATAAACAGTTATTCAGCACAACTGAAAATATTGGGAGAGCCGAATGATACTCTTATGATTATATCTGTATCTGGTAACTCTCCTAACCTAATAGAAGCAGCTAAAACTCCTGGTATGATAGTAATTGGTTTATTGGGAAAGGATGGTGGCAAGTTATTAAAATTATGCCACGAATCTATCGTTGTACCATCGGAAGATTACGGAATTGTAGAAAATATCCATCTAAACATATGTCATATGGTAGCGAAAGGAGTTAATGAATGAAACTATTAATCACTGGAGGGTTAGGATTTATTGGCACGAATACTGCCTTAAAATCTATGGAACAAGGACACGAAGTTATCGGATTTGACAATATGGTCAGGCTAGGAGTAGAGCATAATTTACGAGAACTTGAGAGACATAAGCGTTTTCTATTTATCAGGGGAGACATTAGAAATACTGAGGACTTCAAAAGAATACCAGAAGTGGATGCTGTGATACATTTGGCTGCTCAGCCGGGAATTCCGTGGTCTATAAAATGGCCAAGATATGATTTTGAAGTAAATGCAATCGGAACTCTGAATGTTTTGGAATTCGCAAAGGAACGAGGAAAGATACCTGTAATATTTTCTTCGACTAATAAATGTTATAGCGAAGAGATAAATGAAATTCCTATGATAGAAGAAGAAAAGAGATACAGGTGGAAAGACTATAGTGGAATACCAGAAACATTTCCTACTGACTCAAGAGGGAAATATCCAAAGTCACCTTACGGTTGTTCAAAATATGTGGGAGATATGTATTGCCAAGAGTATTTTCATATTTACGGAGTACCTACTGTAGTCAATCGCCAGTCGTGCATAGCAGGTAAGTGGCAGCAAGGTTGTGAAGACCAGGGATGGACTGCTTGGTTTGTGTTTGTAGAGATGTTCAATTCGTTGTTGAGTATATATGGAGATGGGAAACAGGTAAGGGATATTTTGTATGCCGATGACTTAGCAGAACTGTATTTAATAGAGCTAGAAAACATCGACAAATGCAAAGGCTCTGTTTATAATGTCGGTGGAGGGCCAGAAAATACTATATCACTCATAGAAGCTATGGAACATATGGTAGCTCTTGGTGGAAGACCATTCAGAATAGTTTATAAGGATTGGAGATTAGCTGACCAGAAGATTTATATATCAGATATAAGCAAGGTAACAAGAGAACTAGGATGGAAACCGACAGTCAATCCCATACAGACCATTGATAACATCTGGGACTGGGCATCATCAAGGAGCGGGAGCATTTGGAAAGTTTTCAAGGATGTAGTGCGTAGAATGTAGTCTGGTAAGTCATTTATGAACTATATGGGTTGCAAGAAATATATACCTAAAGTAAGGAGATGAAAGGAGGGTAAGATTGATATTTAATAGAGAGATATTAAAACCACAAGATGAGAACTCTATTTTTCTTGACATCGGTTGCGGAATACACAAAACAGATAATTGTATAGGCATAGATAAAATTGAGACTGATTGTACTGATTATGTTCACGATGTTGAGAAGATGGGAATACCATTCTCTAGTTCTGCTGTAGACGGAATAGCTATGTTTGATGTTATAGAACATCTTACAGATTGGAAGTTTGTTATGCATGAAGTGTTCAGAGTTTTGAAACCACAGGGAACTGTAGAAATACACTTTCCCGGAGAGAAGTCAAGGGGATATACATATCATATTGACCATAAGCGACCGTGGTGCAAGCAACACTTTGAAGCATTTGACTTAGATAATCCAGCTCATAATCCAGAGTTTAGGCATATGCAGAAATCAATGGGGATTACTTGTAATTTTACTTTACAAGATTATTGGGAAGATGGCAAAGATGATGAAAAGGTTTGTGGAATTGTATTAAAGGCAATCAAGGAATATCCTGATAATTTTATACCTGTTTTATCTTCTGCTGGTTTTGCTATGAATTGTGGTATGCCAAATGCAGTAAGAGTAGAATTAGGTTGTGGTTTTACAAAAAGGACTGACCCACATCCATTTATAGGCATTGATGGTTATGGATATGAAGGCGTTGATATAGTAAAGGACTTAGAGCGTGGTTTGCCCTTTTCTGACGAGTCAGTTGATATTATATTTGCATCTCATTTCCTTGAGCATGTCAATAATCTCATAGGGCTCATGGATGAGTGCTGGAGAGTGTTGAAAAGAAATGGAGTATTAGAATTAATTTGTCCTTGGTGGGAGAGTGTCTACGCACACGCAAATCCTTCACATGTTAGATTGATTCATGAAGGCTTATTTGGTTATTGGCAATCGCAACCTACAAAAATGGACAAGGAAGCATACAATGTACATGCCCAGTTCGATATCATAAAAAATGAGCATTCAGGAGAGGGTCTTTTTACAACAATGATAGCTGTAAAAGAATGAGTAGAAAAGAAGATGGATTTACAAAAGAGTTTCAACAGGAATTACAAGATAGGCAATGTATGCTTCTTCCAGATGAGCAGTATCGGCTATTTCAGTATGCTAGAAAGATACCTAAACATGGTATATACTTAGAATTAGGGAGTATGTTTGGAGGTTCTCTATTTTGTGCGAGAAAAGCTATAGAGATCGAGAATAATAAGGTACATCTAATATCATTAGAGGTTACTGTAAGAGATGAGCTAAGAAAGATGGCAGATGGACAAGACCCTGTAGTTACTATTATTAATGGAAGAGCTGAGAATATATTGCCACTATTGAGGGATAATTCTATTGACTTGATACTTCATGATACAGATGGTCATGGAGAATTTCTCAAGAAAATCTTAGGTTATTGTGGCAGAATATTGAAACCAGATGGTGTATTTATTGGACATGACTATCAGATAGGAGATACTAGCATAGGATTCATTGAAACAAAGAAAACTATAATAGAGTATTTTGGTGGCTCAGTAAAGCCAATAGAGGGAATGACACTATATATAACAAACAAAAAGGAGATTATAAGTGCAGAAAAAATTCTTGAATGAAATGAATGCTCAGATCCCTTGGATTGAGGTTGATGGGAAGCCCTTGGTTTCACTTTGCATATTGTCCTTTAATCGACCTAATTATTTACACCAGACTATTGCAAGTTTGAAAGAAGCAACTAGCTACCCATACGAGTTGATCGTGGTGGAAGATGGTTCATACGTAGAAGACAATGCAGATTTCTTATGGAAATTATATAAAGCTAAAACTATAAGTTGCTTGATACTTAACCCTGGAAAAAATCAGGGAGTAGGTTCGAGCATAAACAAGGCTTTTCATGTTGCTCATGGAAAATATTTGATAAAATTGGACTCAGATTTAGAATATACTCCTGGTTGGCTAGAGAAGACTGTTAATATTATGGAGACATTCCCGGAAATAGGTTGCTTTGGATTGTTTTCTTATCACTATCCACCGGCTAGATGGCAGGATTTATTGATTAGAAATGAAACAAGAAATGGCATAACCATACAGGTTTGCGAGGATCAGGTCGGGTCAACTATGTGTATACCAAGAAAGGTCTATGAAGAGTTCGGGGACTTCATAGAAGGTAGCTATGCGCATGGAAGTGACTACATGAAGAAGATGGAAATAAAGGCTGGGGGATATTGGATAGCACTTCCCCCTGCGGACAAGGACTTGGTACACAACTACGGGTTCGGATTGGACAGAACCGCACTCCTATGGAGGGGTAAAGAAGTTCAAGTTTCAAAAGTTCCCTTAATCTTTCCTAAGGATGATGAATAATAAGGAGTTGAATTAATTGCCACCACCAAAAGATCCTGAAAAAAGGAGAATATGGATTGAGAACAGAACAGGAAAAAACAACCCTATGTTCGGCAAGAAAAGACCTGATACAGCTTTGAGAAACAAGGAAAAAATTGGTATTAAACGTCCTGATTTATCTGAGGAAAATAGAAAAAGGACTGGTAAAAATCATCCATGTTATGGTATGAAACGTCCTGATTTAGCAGAAAGAAACAGACAACGTAAAGGAGAAAAACGTTCGGATGAAACCAGAGAAAAAATGAGCGAATCTAAGATGGGGGAAAATCATCCGATGTTTGGCAAAAGGGGTGCTGAAACATATAATTGGAAAAATGGTATTAGTGTTTTATATGATAGAATAAGAGCTTGTTTTCTCTATCGCCAATGGAGGAGTGATGTTTACACTAGAGATAATTTTATTTGCCAAAAATGTAATAAGCGAGGCTTGAGATTACACGTACATCATATAACTTTTTTTTCTGATATTATAAAATTAAATAATATTACAACATTAGAACAAGCAGAGGACTGTTCAGAACTTTGGAACATTAACAATGGATTAACCCTCTGCATAAAATGTCACAAAGCAGAACATAAAAGAATGAGAAATGATGAGCAGTCTAATTGATTAGACAAATCAAGTCCATAGTCTAAAAAGAGACAGATAAAATTTAGAAGGAGAACAGATGAAACTACCAGAATATATTAAAATAGGAAATACTTGTAAGTATTGATTGGAGTAAGTTGAGGGTAGTTGCAGATATACATATTGAAGAAATAGCAACAGGGGCAAAGATTTAATAGAATCGATAAGGAGAAAAAATGACTGAAAAAGAAACAAAGGCACTTGTCAATTCTGCCGAAAAAGAAATTGTCAAAGAAAGAGAAGAGAAGGCAAAGAAGTTAATCAAGGAAGTAATCACAAAAACTCTTGACAAGATAGAGGAAGAGAGCGAGATTATAAAAGAGGCACAGGAGCGGAAAAAGATACACAAACAGAACTTGGATAATATCCGAGCTGGAAGATTGGATCTGATAGAAGAGAGACAAAAGAAAAGTGAAAAGGCTAGGGAGGTTTCGGTAATAATAGTGGAGAAGAAAGAGGTTCATCATCACTATCCTCAATACTATTGGCCTTACAGTGTATGGATAAATCCATATCCCCTTAGACAAAAAAATGACTGGATTTTACCTCAAGTTTATTGTAGCAACACAGATGATGTAAAGTATGTTGAGGGTGGTGAAATGCTCATTGATGCACCGATACCCGGTATTACTACAAGCGGGTATGCTCAGGTAGACGATAACTTTACAGGAGAGATAACCTGTAATATGGCTCAAGCATCATTCAACGGAACATATGAACTAGAGAGTGGAAATATAAAGTATCTGGGATAGGTCAAGCATATTTGCTTGACAAATGAAAAGTCAAGTAAAATCAATTGACAATATACGGAAAATACATCTCTTTGCCCCTGATGTAAATAGAGGAGTCTATGAACAAGAAGGATAAAATAGAATTAGACACTTGGCTACTCCACGATAAACAAGGTAGGGAAGAAAAGTTAGAGAGGGAACGCATACGATATCCCAAATTGATAAAGGATATGTGCTTGCATCTCATTAGACTCGATAATAAGGTTGTTGTGGATTTAGGATGCGGGCCAGATACATTATTAAACTTATTAGATATAAAAGAGGGTATTGCTATAGACCCATTGATAAATGAGTATTCCAAAATGGTCAACCAGAACAAGAATATTAAGTACATTAAGAGCATAGGAGAAGTAGAAAGTGAGTCAGTAGATTTGGTGATATGTTCAAACGCTCTCGACCACATAGAAAGCCCTGAGAAGGCTATAGAGGAAGTTGAAAGGGTGTTGCGACCAAGTGGGTATGTTTCTATCTTATGTTGCGAAAATAATTCGGATATAAATAAAGGGCCTGCTCACACATTGAACCTTGATTACCAATACTTTAGAAGTTTTGTTGATAAATTATTTGAAACAGTACATGAACTTACTTTTCAGAAAGATGGATATAGATATGGATGGGTTACATATCGTGGGAAGGTAGGTCAACCCGCCTGGGTATGGTTAGGAAGGAAGGTGAGATTTGATTAAGAATAGAAAAAATTATAGTATCTGCATTGTTTGCGAAAAAGAGATATTAAAGAAAGGCAGTAAGCATTGCAAGGATTGCCAGAATGATATACTAGAAAGCAATAGAACTACGATAGAATGTCCTGTCTGTGGCAAAGAAATAAAATGTACTCCGTGTGAAATGAAAGTTGGAAAAAAATATTGCTCCAGGAAGTGTTTTCATATTGCTGGAAATAAAGCATTCAAGTGGACTGATGAAGAGAAATTGATTCTTAGACAACATTTTTCTGATAGCTCGAAGAGTGAGATTATGGCTCTAATACCTAGAAAATCTTATGGTTCTATTTATAGGTTGTCTTCGACATACGGTTTGAGGAAGTCGAAGTTAGGGTTAGAGAAATCTTATAATGATAGAACAATTCGTCATGGTCATGAAATTAATATTGATAAAAAATCTAAGAAAAGAGCACCAAGAAAAAAAAGACTTAGATTGGGTTATAATCCTTGGAATAAGGGATTAACAAAAGAAGATGACATACGAATAAAAAAATTGAGTGAGGATAGAATGGGAGATAAGAACCCTGTTCATAATCCTGGAGTAAGTGAAAAAATATCCAATACTTTAACGGGTCGTTTTATTGGTGAATTGAATCCTGCTTGGATAGATGGTAGAAGTTTTGATTCATATCCTCCTAGCTGGACAGATAAATTAAAAAAATTAATCAAAGAAAGAGATAGTTTTAGGTGTCAGATATGCAAGAAATCAGAAGTATTGTTATATATTCACCACATAGATTACAATAAGAAAAATTGTAATCCTGATAATTTAATTACTCTCTGTAATTCTTGTCATGCTAAGACAAGTTGGAATAGAGAAAGTTGGAAAGAAGTTCTAATAAAGAAAATGGAAGAACGAAATATATTATTAAAAGGAGCACTGAATGACTAAGGAAGTGGAGAACAAAATAAATGGAGGTTTGCAGGTCATGTTTGATGAAAACCCCCTAGGAGCCAAGGAGGAAAAATCAAACATGTCCCGGGTAATTAGTAAGAAAAGAATCATACTAGTTCACCCCGGACATGGTTGATTGAAATAAAAAATTTGGTATTTCGACTTTAGATGTGTTCCAGGGATCAGGGGATGCACTAACACTAGAAGGACACGATGTTAAGCCCTATGATTTAAGACAGAGGCTACAGTTCTATACTGATGCTTTGAAAACCAAAGTTGAGGGAACAAACAAAAAAGTATCTATAGACCAAGTTTATGATGTTGCTTGTCAGGGTTTATTGGCAGCTACGCTACATCAAATGCCTGACATGATTCTCTATATTACAGGGCAATATATTCCACCCGGAATACCTGCATTAATAAGAGAGAGGTTTCCTAAAGTTAAGCAGGTGGTCTGGTACACAGAGAGTCCTTATATGATGGCTCACGAAATAGTAAGGACTCCAATGTTTGATTATGTATTTACAAATGACAAAGTTTGCGAACCAATCTACAAGAGATATCATCCTGACAAGAACGCATTCTATTTGCCAACTGCATACAATTCTAAGTTGGAGTGGGATGTTGAGTTGAGGAGATGGGAAGAGGTTTTATTCTCATCTGAGTTATTCTTTGTTGGTTCAGAAGTACCGGGAAGATTGGAATTCTTGAGAGAGTTGAGTTCTATTTTGGAGGGTAAGATAAACTTCAAAATATTCGGTACTTTTCCAAGTGCTGATGTAGGACATGCTCCTGAGATGAAAAAGTTCTATTCTCCTAAGACACTCAATAAGTTTTCGGTTGCAAAATATATCAAAAAAGCAAAGGTAACTTTGAATCATTTTAGGATAAATGAGTCAAAACGTATAGTGAGAAATCACGGAACAGGAGAATCAATCATAGAAGAGGTTGTCCCTTATTCTTTGTCTCCTAGAGTATATGAGATATTGGCTACTGGTGGGTTCTGTCTTACTCAATATAGACAAGAATTTGATGACCTTGATATGGTAGATGGAAGAGATATTGTATTCTATGAAAATGCAAGGGATTGTGCTGAAAAAGTTTTGTATTATAGAGACCATTCAGAAGAGAGAATGACAATACAGAGAGCAGGAAAAGAGAAGATAATAGAGCATACTTATATTAATAGAGTAAAAAAAATGTTGGATATAGTGTTTGATGAATAAGGTGTTTTGAGGTTCTCGGAAAACCTTGTGACATTAGGGAGGTGAGTGTTATCGCCAAGTTACATGGTAAAAGCGGATATGTAGTTTTGGAAGGAATTGGTGTAATTGCTGAACTTCATGGTTGGAGCTTTTCGTTCTCTCGCGATATAGTAGATACATCAACTCAGGGTAATGAATATCACGATAGTATAAGAGGACAGGGTGCTTGGTCAGGTTCTTTTTCCGCATATTATGATGGTTCAAATGCGGGAAAGTTCTATGACATAGTTAATTCGACTACTCAGAAGGATATGTACCTGTATCCTGACAAAGTAGACATGACTAAGTATTTCTACGGAGATGCTTGGGCTGACTTTGACTTTAGTGACCCGGCTGATGGAGCAGATGATATTTCTGGAACCGTAACAGGTACAGGACAGTTGTTCAGGTCTCCGGGATTAGATTAGTATGGTAATTATTCGGGGGAGGGAATAATCTCTCTACCGATAAAATAAAAATAAGGAGTTATAAAATGGCAGAAAAGAAAGTAAAGATTACAGCACAAGATATTAGAACTAAGATTTTAGCAGCAAGAGACGAGAAAGCCGAAGAGGTAGTAATAAAAGAATGGGGAGTTACAGTTTGGATTCATTCAATGAAGTATAGTGAGAGGACTAAATTACTTACTGGTTCTGGAATGGGTGCTACAGGTAATAGAAATCTAGGAGCAGACGAGATAAATGATTTCATAATGAATCTAATTCAGATAACAGTCCGAGATGAAGAAGGCAATAATATCTTTACTAAGGATGACCTGAAAGAATTAGACAAAAAGAATTCAGAAGTTATTGATAGAATAGCTACAGTTGCTACTAATCTATCTGGATTGGGAGCAGGAGGAAGGGCAAAAGTAAAAGATAGGTTTCCGAAAAGATAGTGAGTACAAAAACCTTTTCTTTCTCGCTGAACAATTACATATGACAGTTCAAGAAATAAGGGAAGATATGTCTTCTGCTGAGTTTGAAGAGTGGATGGCTTACTATAGGGTATTGCAAGAAGATAGAGAGGAAGAGCAAAAGAAAGATAAAGAAGATGCAAAGTATCAACAACGACAAGCAAGATACAGACAAAAAAATAAGGAAGCTCTAGCAAGAATTAATCGCAGGTGAGGTGAAGTAACAATATGCCTATAGGTGGAGTTGGTCAAGGATTCGGGGTCAGATTGAGCATCGTGGATGCATTTAGCACAAATCTGACTAAATTTGGTATGCAAGCTAAAGCAGCACAGGTTCAAGGGCGTGGATTAAGTGCAGCCATAACTAGAAATGCTGTTATGCTTAGAGAAGTGGGAATGGCTGCGACAATAGCTGGTGGAGCAATAGTGGCTGGTCTTGGTTTGGCAGTTCATACAGCAGGCAAATTTGAGCAATCAATGGCTAATGTTGCTTCTGTTGCTAGTGCTACTGGTGAGGAATTTCAGGAATTGAGTGCTTTTGCGAGAAAGATGGGAGCAGATACTGTGTTCTCTGCTACTGAGGCTGCGAACGCTATGTACTTTCTTGCATGTCTTGGGCTCAATGAGTACATTCTTCGTGGCGATTTCAGGGTAGAAAAGATAGGAACATTTAATGAAGATAATGTTATATCATCCAATGGTTTGCCTCAGAAGGTATTAAAACATACCAAAAGACCCTGTATTGAAGGAAAAATCTATAAGATAAAACCTCGAATGATGAGACCATTTAAGGTCACAGGAAACCATCCTATTTTGGCAGTAAGGACAAAACAATGTCTTCCATATATGGAAAATAATAATGAAGTATCTCGTCTCTGTAAACCTAATTGTAAAAAACAGGACAAATGTACTAGGCTTTATTATGGCGACTATAAACCTGAATGGATAAAAACTGAAGAATTGCAACATGGAGATGCCCTGCTCATTCCTAAGATAAAAAAGGAAAATGATATCTCTATTGATTGGCAATTTGACAGAAAATTAAAACGATACCAAAATCTTCCGGAACAGATGGATAATGATTTTGCTTATTTTCTTGGTTTAATGATGGGTGATGGTTGGGTAGATAAAGAAAGGGTATTCTGTGTTTTTGGAAACGAAGATGTTGAATCGAAAAAATGGTTCGAAGATTACGTTAATGGGTTGGGTTATTCTTTGACATCCAGAGAAATGGAGGGATGTACTCAATTAGTATTTTGGTCAAGACCAATAGCAAGATTAATTTCTGAGTGGATAGGCAAGGGGGCACAAAACAAACGTATTCCTCCTGTGTTATTCTCTGCTAAGAAAAATATAGTATTATCTTTCTTGAGGGGTTATATTGATTCGGATGGCTGTTTCTTTTATCAGAATGGCACACAACCTAGAATAAGTATTACTACAATTTCGCCACATATAGCGTACTTTATAAACATGTTGGCAGCTAAGGTTGGAATTGTATTTGCTATTGGATATGATAAGGGAGGTAGAAAACAAAAACTACCTAGCGGTTACTCTTCAATGTCTAAGCCTAGTTATACAATGGTAACAACCAATCCTGATTATATCAACTTGATACTGGGAACTGAATTAGACACAACTACCTATAAATATGAGAAAATATGGCAGGATAATGATTATATTTATCTTCCTATTTCTTCCATTAAAATGGAAAGTTATGATGGTTTTGTTTATAATATGGAAACGGAGGACAATACATATTCAACTGGAATAATTGTTAACAATACCGCAGGATTTGGTGTTGATCAGATGATGAAAGCACTTCGAGGAACTTTGGATTTGGCTGCTGCTACTCAATCTGATTTGGCTGAAGTAACCGCTTCTGTTGTGTCTACATTGAATCAATTTGGACTGGAAGCTCAAGATGCTACAAAAGTATCTAATATCTTTGCTGCTGCTATTGGAAAATCTCAGGCTACTATGGACAAACTTGCTCTCTCTATGACATATGTTGGGCCTTTGGCTGATTCTATCGGATTATCTCTTGAGGAAACAACAGCAGTCTTGTCAAGTTTGTTCGATAAAGGTATCCAAGCGAGTATGGCCGGAACGCAATTGCGGATGGCTTTCACGCAGTTACTTAGTCCAACAAAGAAAGCATTAGATGTCCTAGATGATTTGGGATTGACTTATGATGATATAGACCCTAAGGTTAATAAGTTCACTGATATATTGAGAACATTGAATGAAGCAGGAGCAGATGTTACTGAAATGATTGATATATTCGGTCAGAGGGCTGGAGCTTCAATTGATAAGTTAGCAAAAGATGCAGATAAGATAGATGAATTAACAGAGGCAATCACTGGTACAACCAAAGCATCAGAGATGGCAGAACGACAGATAGGTACTTGGCAGGGACAAATTAAACTATTAAAATCTGCTCTAGTAGAAATTCAACTATCAATAGGAGATGTACTTCTTCCTATTCTGACAAAGTTCGTCACTAAAATTAAGAACGTTGGAAGAATGGTTGGAGAATGGATGAAAAATAATAAGGAACTAACAGCCAAAATTATCAAATTCGTTGCCATTCTAGGGGTTTTGATGGCTTCTGGTGGTGCATTGATGATGTTAGCTCCGACTATTGTAAGAACTGCAACAGCTATGAAGGTGCTTGCTCTGGCAATGAAGGCTACACTTTTGAATCCTGTTGGTCTAGTTATTGTAGCAATAGCAGCATTAGTAGCTGGTTTGATTTATGCATACAAACATTCTGAAAGATTCAGGGAAGCGATACAGAGACTAATAGAAATTGCAAAAGGACTTCCTATTATTGGTGATATTATAAGAGCATTTACTTTTGCTTTCAAAAATCCTATTGTTGCACTGCAAATATTGTGGGAATCAATAAAAATGATTGGAGCAATAATA
>SDBV01006491.1_pt1 | contig 16194 bp, 14 predicted proteins | sample 2277081 | NCBI WGS metagenome assembly SDBV01 (sample SAMN10402039, study PRJNA504765) | marine sediment metagenome | isolation source: marine sediment core GS10_PC15, 223 cmbsf | place: Arctic Ocean: Southern Knipovich Ridge | collected 2010
AAAGCCGTTGTGCTTTGGGATAACCAAATGGGAACACGGTTAAAATCCGTGACGGTCGCGCCGCTGTAAGCATCGGCTGTGATTTATTCACAGTACCGAGAGACGTTTTTTACCACTGTCCAGATATGGACGGGAAGGTGTCTTTAGGAAAGATGCAAGTCAGAAAACCTGCCGCCAGCTAAGTATTTGTATGTTGTTCTCGCGATTGGGGCATATATGTCGTACAAAAGCCAAGCCGTTTTTTCCGGTGAACGTTTTGTACGCTATAGGGTGGAATCAAAGCCGCTGTTCTTTCACGAGAGCAGCGGCTTTTTTTTGTTAATGCCCTTCGCGCAAAAGGGCCGGTAAAAGACGGAAGGAGGAAGGTGACATGATGTTATTTGCAAAAGTTGATTCGACATAAAACTTTCAAGTTAAGTTTGTTTGGTTGTGATGAAGTTTAAAAATTTAATTTGAGAGGAAGGTAAGGAAATGAAGATTAAAAGTTTAGTTTGTTTGGTAGTATTGTTCGCGGCATCATTTGCAGGTGCGGCGATTATTAACGTGGGAACCGGTTCTAACACAGCAGCCGTAGAGATCGAATGGGCTGACGGGTTCCTTGCGGAGTTTGAAGTTAGCTTTGATACGCCGTCCATTACCGGCTGGGAAGCGGTTACCATTATCGAAGCCAATACTTCTTTGGTAACGGTTTATAACGATTATGGCACACCAGAGGCTCCGAATATTTTTATTGACGGTATAACCTTCGATACGCACAGCGATATCGGCTACGATGGCGGCGAGAACTGGTGGCATTACTGGACTAAAGATGCAGGTCAAAGCTGGGAAAGCTCGTTGATCGGTGTTTCTGACAGGGTCCTGCTTGATGGCGATACCGATGGCTTTGTTTACGGTCATGCTTTTGCTCCCGGAGTGCCAGAGCCTGCAACGATGCTTCTGCTGGCAGTTGGCGGTTTTTTAGCACGTAGAAGAAATGGTTAGTCAGGTTATATAATCTAAAACGACTTCGGCTGTGGCTTGGAAACTTTAATGATGAATTACAGAATCATATATATGCTAATAGTCCTTCTGCTGCCTCCTACAGCAGGGGTTTGCCAGGCATATGATCGTGATCCAGATGATTTCGCGGCCGAAGTCGTTTTTTATGATCAGGGTACCGGCGTAGGTTCCGACATGCTCGACGGGACACCTTATAACGATCCCTCTGCGGCGATCGGCGCCCCTTCGGTCGATACCACTGGCGATAACTATGACATCCCCCCTTTTATGACGGTTCCGGTTGTCAGTGTCTACGCGGCCTTTCGATCTTATCAGATTGTCACCGTCGGCAAAGGCGGACAGCTTGTCTTAAAGTTCAACCACGCGGTTACTGACGACCTCAATAACCCTTACGGTATCGATCTTATCGTTTACGGTAACGCTCAACAAAAAACCGGCGGCGGTCCATGGACAAACGGCGACCCGACAGCTTTTACTATCGGCAGCAGTGCTCTTATCGAAGAGCCTATGCTTGTTTCCGTCAGTCAGGATGGGGCTCTCTGGTACGATTTCGATCCTAATACAGGTCCTATGGCAGATTCGTTTGCACCAACCCTTGGCAGAATTTTCGATCCGAACAATGCCGATACGAGCATTGGCGCATGGAACCAGTGGTGGGCTGAGGCGACCGACGCAACCTTTCCTATCGATCCTAATATTACTTCCGCGGACTTGCTCGGTTTGACAGTCGCCGAGGCTGCCCAGCTCTATGGAGACTCAGCCGGAGGTACGGGTTTTGATCTTGCAGATGTAGGGCTTGCCTGGATACAGTATGTTAAGTTTACCGCAGGCGAGTATTTGACGCCCGAGATCGACGCCGTTGCCGACGTTTCGGCTTGCGGAGATTACAAGCATCCATACCCCGAAGGCGACATTGATCAGGATTGTATTGTTGATATATATGATATATTATTGCTTGCGGAAAACTGGCTTCGGATTTGTGAGGGTGAAGAAACAGTTGCAGGCGTTGGTGATATTTATCAGGATTGTCGCGTTGACATCCTTGACTTTGCGAAGGTTGCCGCAGGCTGGCTTGACTGTTCATGGGAATACGAATGATGAAAGCTAAAAAAGCATTTACGCTGATAGAGTTGCTGGTGGTCATCGCTATTATCACGATGTTGATAAGCGTGTTGATGCCTGCGCTTGCCAAGGTTCGCCAGCAGGGTAAATCGGTTGTCTGCCTCAGCAATCTGCGTCAGATGTTCATTGCAGCACAAAATTATGCAGCTGTCAATGACGACTATTATCCCCCGGCATATTTGGCTGACCCTGATCCTATGGATACTTTGGCTGTGAATGCTGCGTGGGATTTCACAAGTATTACCGATTGGAATACGATGGAGGAAAGTTCCGAACCGGGGATTCTCTGGCAGGACGAGATGGTCGAGGAGTTGCAGCAGTGTCCGTCTTTCAGAGGTGAGTCAAACACCAAGGAAGAGTTTAGCGGATACAACTATAACACAAGCTACATCGGTCATGGTTTCGCCGAAAACCCCGTAAAGATACCTGCCAAGAGCAGCAGTATAACAAGCGCGTCAACCAATGCGATGTTCGGCGACGGGCAATTTTATGACGGTGCAAATAAATATATGCGTTCGCCTTTTACACATGCAGGCGACGAGTTTTCGTTTCGAGCAGCAGGAACACAGGGCTACCGGCATTCCGATAAGACTAACGTCGCATGGTGTGACGGACATGCAAGCTCGCAAAAAGAGCTTTACACAGAGACCGAAGGCAATGGTAAGGAAAAGATAGAAGAATATAACCTGGCCAATCCGCATGACAGGGTTGGTTTTCTTTCGCCTGACAACAGTGCTTACGATCTGAAATAAATTTTATGGAAAAAGAAAGATCAAATTCAAAATTCTTTGCCGGCATAGCGATCTTCTTATTGATATTTATGGTTGTTATGGTCTTAAGCATGCTGCAAAAACCTATCGCCGGCGGTAGCGGCAATATCGAGAGCCAGAAGATCATATCGCTTGCGCCGAACATAACTGAGATGCTTTTTGTGTTAGGGGTTGAAGACTGCGTTATTGGCAGGACCGACTACTGCGATTATCCGCCCGAAGCAAAAAACATAGAAAGCGTTGGGAGTCTGGGTACCGCGAACATTGAAAAAGTTCTTTCTTTAAATCCCAATCTGCTGATAACACCGAACACCCCGGACAAAGAAGTTCGCAAGCTGTTAGCCGATGCGGGTATCGAGGTGCTTGTTATTCAATCGAGTAATGTTCATGGGATGCTGGAGCATCTTTTGGATATTGGCAGGGCGGTTGGCAAGGCCGAACTGGCTGGGACCGTTGTTGCCGGGATGCGGGCTAAGCTCGACGCTATCGCCGGGAGGTATGCTAAGATCGATAAGGCGAAACTTCCGAGAGTTTTTATTGAGATAAGCAGCGATCCGCTGATAACCGTCGGCGGGCCGTCTTTTATTAACGATGTTGTCACGTGCGCAGGCGGAGTCAATGTTGCCGCACAGGTCAGCGAACCTTATCCGTGTATCAATCCGGAAAAGGTTATCGAGTGGAACCCAGATGTGATTATTCCGTGCTACATGGGAGATAAAAGTAATGTTGCCCGGCAGATGTCTCGTCGGATCGGCTGGGGTGATATCGCAGCGATCCGAAATAGCCGCGTGATCGCTGATTTCCCCAACGACCTGATCATGCGAGGGGGGCCGAGGTTGATCGACGGAATCGAGATCCTGTCATGGCATCTTCACGGAAACGCAGGTAAAGGACATGTTCTCAAACTGACCGATAACGACCTTAATGATAAAGTAAGCCACAGCAATTAAGGGACTTGCATGACAAATGTTTTTCATAAAAATGTATCGGCCGTTAGGCCGTATCTTTCCCTAACGACTAAAAACTAACGACTATCGACTCTCAAACTGACCAATCGGTCAGTTTGAGTATGTTAACAGATAACATTAACGGGCAGCATACATGCAAAACGTAAAACCCTGGATAATATATTCTTTTTTATTGGCTGTGTTGACTGCGGCATGTTTTTTGTCGCTGTTTGCAGGTGCGGTTCGCATCCCCATAGATGAGATGTTTACTTCGGGGATCATTCGTTTGCGTGTTGCTCGTATTATTCTTGCGATAGTCGTAGGCGCAGGGCTCTCGGTTTCGGGAGCTATTTTTCAGGCTTTGCTGCGAAACCCGCTCGCAGAGCCTTACATACTCGGCGTTTCATCCGGAGCCGGGCTTGGAGCGACATCTGCGATCGTTCTTGGCGTCGGGGCGATCAGTATATGGTCGATCCCCGCGATGGCCTTTTGCGGTTCGATCATTACGATCCTGATCGTTTACAGATTGGCACGCGAGCCCAACGGGGTTGTTCCTGTCTATACGCTGTTGCTGGCGGGTGTTATTGTAAACGCAGCGCTTAGCAGTGTTTTGATGTTTATCGTTTCGACCTCTGCTTCCGACGAGCTGCATAGTGTTATATGGTGGTTGTTGGGTAATTTGCAGATATTCGATTGGCAGCTATTACAATTGGTCTCGGTGGTGATCTTGTTGTGTTTGTCAGCGGTATGTTTAATGTCGCATAAACTGAACATCATAACTCTTGGCGAAGAGCCTGCCGCCCATCTTGGTTTGAACGTCGAAGCGACTAAGAAGATCTTTTTTCTGCTTGCCTCGCTTATGACAGCCTCAGCCGTCGCAGCCTGCGGGCTGATCGGGTTTGTAGGGCTTATCATACCTCACTGTGTTCGGCTGGCCATAGGCCCGGATCATCGCAGGCTGGTTTTAGCTTCGGCGATTTCAGGTGCGATCTTTCTTATTCTGGCAGACAGTTTTGCCCGGACGATAATCGCTCCCACCGAGATTCCGATCGGGGTGGTGACGACGTTTATAGGCGGGCCGTTCTTTCTGTTCCTTTTGAAACGCAAGAAAAATACTTATTGGTGCTAACAATATGTTATCGATCGAAAATATAAGCGCAGGTTACGATAAGAACATTGTCCTTTCGGATGTCAATATGGAGATCAATAAGGGCGATTTTGTCGGTTTGATCGGACCCAACGGTTCGGGCAAAACGACGCTGCTGCGCGTTATCAGTAAGGTCCTGGCGCCATATAACGGGCACGTTCTTCTTGACGGCCAAGATGTTGCAAAGATTTCCCGTAATGTACTTGCAAGAACGATGGCGTTTTTGACGCAGGAGATATCGTTGAATCTTCCGTTTACAGTTCGGCAGATGACACTCATGGGGCGGTTCCCATATCTATCGCAATCCGGCAAAGAAAGCGACGAAGATATTGCTATCGCCGAAGAAGCGATGAAGCTTGCGGACGTATCGCATTTGAGCGAAAGGTTCATAACGGAAGTTAGCGGTGGCGAACGTCAGCGGGCGTTGATCGCTATGTGCCTTGCGCAACAGCCGGACATCCTCTTGCTTGACGAGCCGACCAACCATCTCGATGTGGGCCACCAACTCGCTGTTTTAGATCTTATCAGAAAGCTTAACCGCGATACCAACATGACGGTGATCGCGGTGTTTCACGACCTGAATCTGGCTTCGGAGTATTGCGATAAGGTGATGGTTCTCGATGAAGGTCAGGTTGCGATATTCGGGACGCCGCAAGAGGTCCTTACGTCTGAGATGATATTGCAAGTGTATGGTGCTAAAGTACTTACCGAGGTCAATCCAGTCTCGCAAAAACCCCATATTATTATCGCTGCCGACATGAATCACTCCGATTAAATAAGATCAAACCTAGAACAGGATGGTTAGCCCGAAGTTAAGGCTGTTGGTTTCATTGCCTAAGGAGTATTCGCCTTCGTATCTTACAAACGCAGAAATGTTTTCCTTTATCAATGTCGAACACCCCACGCCGAAGTATACGCTGTCCTGCCGGTCGTTACCCATGTTGTTTGTGAACTTGGCATTGCCGTCCACGAACTTTGCCGTTATAGCAGATTCGCGATTTGAGGATTTCACCTTGGAGTATAACAAGTACAGGCCGCATGAAGCGTTACAGATGCGCACACCGTCTCAGTGTTATAGCGGCTCAATGAGGCCGTATCCATCGCGTTTGCCGCAGATCAGCTACCCAGATCACATGCGGGTTAGCCGAGTTCAAAGGCATGGCGACATTACCTATAGAGGCAGGCGTATATTTGTTACCGAAAGCTTGCATGATGAATATATTGGCATTGAACAGATCGGTGATGACCTGAGCTTATTATGGTATTGTGACCATTTGCTGGGCGAGATAGACCATAGAAACTGGAAGATAAGGCCGATTGAAAAACAAACGCTTATCTCCGCAGCTAGCTGCGGAGATAAGCAAACATAAACTAAAGAAAGTGTTACCCATGTTTCGGTTGACACAAGAAGCTTCACCCCCCAAGCCCCCCGGCACCTTGTAAAGCATAGACTACCAAGCAATATATATGAATTTGAGGAAAAAAAGTTAATCCTGAAAAGACATGGGGGTACCCCGGGGGCATACCCCCTTGTTGGCAAAAGGGTTCCTTAGGCCCCGACAAGTAAATGGATCTTAGGAATAATGGACAAGACAGGTCTTGTAGACAGGAATAATGTTCTTGACAATAAATACATTTACTCTATATTTGACAGCACCGGAGGATAGCATGAGGAGGTCGGAGAACTCTTCATTTCGTTCTATTTCTTTTTTAGTAGTGTATGTCGTTTTTTAGGAGAAAAATAATGAAGAATCTATTAACCATTTCCATGGTCGTGTTGTTGATCTTTGCTGGAGTATCGTCGGCGGCGTGTCCAGTCACTGATGTCACAGGTGACTGCATGGTAAATATCGAAGATTTTGCCCTTATGGCTTCTGAGTGGCTGGATGATGGAAGGGAAGAAGTCCCTAACGTTGTCGGCATGATCCAATCATTGGCTGAAACGGCTATTACAGATTCCGGTCTTACTGTGGGGACTGTTACCTACCAGCCCAGTGCTACAATCCCCTTGAACGAAGTTATCAGTCAGAATCCAGTCGCAGCCGTACTGTTGCCATCGGGCGGAGCGGTTAACTTGGTGGTCTCTTTTGGTCCTCCTGACCTTGCTTTCATAACAACCTGGAACACGAGCCTTGGAGCCGGTATGACGGTCACCTTGTCACTGGCTGGTACCGTGGACGCCACTATCTACTGGGGTGATGGGACTGACAACTACGTAACTACTGCTGGTCCTCATCTGCACAACTACGCTTCCGAGGGGCTCTACACTGTAGCGGTTTACGGCAGCGTGGAGGCATACAACAGCTATGACAACGGCGGTACGGTTTCCGAACGTGAAAAGCTTATAAGCGTCGACAACTGGGGGCAACTGGGCTTTACCAGTATGTCCGGTGCGTTCGATTCGTGTTCGAACCTTGTAACAGTTCCGGCTACTTCTGACGGTATTGAAGCCGTTACCGACATGAACAATATGTTCAACACTGCGTTGGCGTTCAACGGAAACATAAGCGGTTGGGATACCTCCGGCGTCACCAACATGAGCGATATGTTCAACACTGCGTTGGCGTTCAACGGAAACATCGGCGGCTGGGATACCTCCAGCGTTACTGACATGAGCGACATGTTCTACTATGCGTTGGCGTTCAACGGAAACATCGGCAACTGGGATACCTCTAGCGTTACCGACATGGGCGGGATGTTCTACTATGCGGAGGCATTCAACCAGGACATAGGCGACTACAACAACGGCTGGGATACATACAGCGTCTTAGACATGGAATTTATGTTCTACTATGCGGGGGCATTCAACCAGGACCTGTCGGCATGGTGCGTTTGGCTGATTGATCCTGAGCCGTTCAATTTCGATACCGGTGCCATAGGCTGGACAAATGACCCGTCGTGGCGGCCCAACTGGGGAAACTGCCCGTAACAGCATAACAATCACAGGGCTGTGGGCATAAGCTTGCAGCCCTTTTTCATGCGCACTACCTAAGAAAACCTAACTTCTGAGCCGTAAACATGGTAAGAAATGGTAAGGCTGAGGTAGTAAACAATAGTAATGCTGGGTACTAGGAAATACTTGGTTTAGTGGGGTTTCAAACTATATGATAATATAAGGTGTAACGAAACTGCACCGGTGTAACGAAACTGCACCTGGTGCAGTTTCGTTACAATAGGCAATTTAAGCACTCGGTTATCAGCTTTCATCTGGTTTTTTTAAAAAGATGTTAGATATTTATAAAATAAATTTGACTTGTTGATTATATAGTGTATAATATATATTGACCCAGCAGGGTCGAGTCAGGTCAGCAGACCACGCCAGGCAAGCATGCCAAAGTCACAGTGTTAGCAAACACATAAATAAATCAGTGCAGGCTTCGCCTGCCTCCACGCCATTAGGCCGGTCGTCCAGAGCGACCTAATGGCCTCGCGACAAGTCGCGACGAAGCTCAAAGAGCGAAGTTAAAAGCGTTACAAATGTTACAACAATGTTACAGTTTGGATCTTTGAAAATAGAAAATAGACAACAAAAAATGGAAAATTGAAAAACACCCCCATTTTTGGGCCAAAAACAAACAATAGTGCATTTAAAGGCTAAAAACGATGACCAAAAAACACAAATACGAACAAATAAACACAAATAAACACAAATATGCGCACAAAACGACACTGAAAAGCGCAAAAAGGAGGACCAAAAACAACGTAAGCAAAACTTAATAATGTGGGACAACTAGGGACAGTGACCTATTTATCATGATTGGAACAGGTACAACTTGTGATTGTTACACGTGGATTCCAGCCTTCGCTGGGATGACAAGACGGGGCAGTTATTTTAACTTGTTACGGTCAACAGCAACCCCGGCCAAAGACCGGGGCTAATCGGTTTTGAGGCCCGCTAAAGCGGGCGTGTAAGTAAAGCATGAACCCCCTGATAAATCATGGGGGCACCTAAGGCATAAACTAACCAATATGGAATGTCGCCACCTAAGGCGTAAACTTCGGCGACGCTGTTCTGCGGGTCCCTCGTCGCTGCGTTCGTTCGGGATGACATAGTTATCGTGTTGCGTTTAGGTTATTATTAATTGTAGTGTAAAGAAATGGAATTTTTCTGATCTGCGGGTCCCTCCTCACTGCGTTCGTTCGGGATGACATGGTTATCGTGTTGCGTTGAGGTTATTATTAATTGTTACGGTCAAGTTGCGTTTAGGTTATTGTAAATTGTTATGAAAACGATGTATGTTTATATTATGTCAAGTAAAGCTGCGGTGTTATATGTTGGTATGACCAATAATATAAAGAGAAGGGTTTATGAACATAAGAACCATCTTGTTGAAGGTTTTACCGATAAATATGAAATTGATCGGTTAGTTTATGTTGAAGAGAAAAGAAATGCAACATCTGCAATAAAACGTGAAAAAGAAATAAAAGCATGGAGAAGGGAAAAAAAGGTTAAACTGATCGATTCAATAAATCCCGATTGGGAAGATCTAGGCCGTGATTGGTATAATTAAAAGAATGGAATGTCGCCAGAGGCGACGCTGTTCTGCGGGTCCCTCGTCGCTGGCGCTCTGTCGGGATGACAATCGTGTTTGTTGTGTTGGCATTTATTTAATTGTATGGCAAAAGGGGGCGTTTTTTTTGCTGATAAAGGCGGTAGTTTGCCGAATAACGGTATATGGAGCGTACTGGCGGTAATTATCTTAGCAGTTTGATCGAGGTTTCGGTAATCGTATTGATGTCTGCAGGGACCGTTTTTGTGTGCTCGGCAGGTGCCAACGTCAGTGTTAACTATGACATCGAGCATTTTTACAACTTCACGACTTTAAAGCAGCTACTGTTCTTCCCGCTTGCTATCGGTGTGATGTATGCTGTCAGCAGGATAGACTACAAACGGTTTAGGCTTGATGTTAATCCGGTCGGTAAGTCTCTTACGCCGTACCTGGTTATCTTTTCTATTGCGCTGCTGGTGTTGGTTCTGGTTCCTTCTATCGGTATCGAGAAGAACGGTGCCCGGCGTTGGCTTTCGCTGGGGGCCGGGGGTGCGAGTATCAGCTTCCAGCCGTCTGAGCTTGCCAAATGGGTTATGCTGATATTCACAGCGGCCTTTCTTGCCAAAAATGGCGAGGGGATAAAGCGGTTTCGCGGGGGGTTTGTGCCTGTTTGCGCTGTTGTCGCGATAGCTGCCGGGCTTATCGTAACGCAGGACCTTGGGACGGCGGTGCTGATATGCGGTTTGACGTATCTAATGCTTATCATCGGCGGTGCGAATTGGAAACATTTGCTGACTCCGATACCGATACTTGCCGCTGTGTTCTGGCTTGCGATAGCTACGTCGCCGTATCGGATGAGCCGGTTGAAGGCGTTTTTCGACCCGATGGCAGACAGCAATGCTTCGTATCAGGCGAGGCAATCGCTGATGGCGATCTCCAGCGGGGGGATGTGGGGGAAGGGGCTTGGCAACGGGGTGCTGAAGTATGGACACCTGCCTGAGGATACGACGGATTTTATATTTTCGATAATCGCAGAAGAGCTTGGATTTGCGGGGGCGATTGCAGTAGTATTAGTGTTTGTGGGCCTGATAAGTGTCGGTCTGATAGCGGTACTTCGATGCGATGACCGGTTCGGACGGTTGTTGGGGTGCGGGATCGTGCTTGCGATAGGTGTGCAGGCGGCGATCAATATCGGGGTGGTGACGGTTGTGCTTCCGACAAAGGGTATGCCGCTGCCGTTTATAAGCGCGGGAGGTACGAGTATGCTGCTTAGCGCCGCGGCGGTGGGCGTTCTATTGAATATTGTTCAACAAACAAATACCGACAAAGGTTTGATTGATGGATGTGACTGAAGAGAAGTTTGGCGAAAACGATTCCGGCCCGCTGATAGCGACTGGAGCGGGGCAGCGACCAAGCGGGGGCAGGAGCTATTTTTTTGCAGGCGGTTGGACGGGCGGACACATTTATCCTGCGATAGCTGTTGCCGAGCGGCTAGCCGACGAACAGCGGGGGGCGGTCATCTCGTTCTTTTGCAGCCAGCGAGCCATCGATAAGACGATACTTTCCGTGAGAGATTTCGAGTTCATTAGATTGCCTGTGGTTTCGCCGTCTATTCGGCCCAAGAGGTTTTTCAAGTTCGTGTTTCGCTTTTTCAAAAGCTTTAAGATCGCGCGGACGATCCTGAAACCGTCCGCGGGTCGTGCGATCGTTGTCGCTAGCGGCGGGTTTGTATCGGTGCCGGTGGTGTTAGCGGCCAGGAGCCTGAAGATCCCGGTCGCACTTATAAATGTTGACATGGTTCCGGGCAAGGCGAATAAGCTTAACGCAAGGTATGCGCAGCAGGCGTTCGTGCATTTTCGGCAAACAGCGGATTATTTCAAAAAGAAACATGTGGCAGTGGAGGTTGTCGGATGTCCCTTGCGCAAGGAGTTTGGCGATCCTCAGGGCGGGCGCGTTATCGACGAGCTTGGGCTGGATACGGACAAGCGGCGGCTGTTGATAATGGGCGGATCGAGCGGTGGAGTTAACATCAACCGGGCGGTGTGCGAGCTGCTGGATAGCTTGAGCGGATTTGCTGACAGTTGGCAGATCGTGCATATTACAGGCAGCGTAAATTATGACGAGACCCTGAAAGGTTATGGGGATACGAAGATCAAGCATGTTGTTCGTGAATTTTACGACGATATGGCGGGCCTGATGAGTGTGTGTGATCTTGCGGTTGGACGTGCAGGGGCGGTGAGCGTTGCCGAGTATGAGGCTTCGTGGCTGCCTGTGATCTGTGTTCCCTATCCGTATCATCGGGACAACCATCAAACCCTAAATGCCGAGAGGCTTGTTCAGCGTGGCTCTGGGGTTATCGTTGAGGATGAAAAGAATGATGAGCTGACGGCTAAGTCGCTTAGTAAGCGATTGCTGAAGTTGATGGGCGACGATCCGCTTCGTGAGAAGATGTCGAAAGCGGCGAAAGAATCTGCGCGTGAGAACGCCGCGGAGTTGATCGCCGATCAGCTTGGCGGTATCTCTTAGTTATTTGAGCAACAAACCCATTCGTGCGGAAGATATTGCCGTTGCTGCGGAAATAATTTCCGGGTTTAGTTCTTGTTTCATTTTTTGAGGTTCGATTCTATTGCTAAAAGGCAATAATTCATTTCCAGATCGTATTGGTATAGATTTTGCGTGCTAGTATGTGCTATGGATAATGTTAACAACGATCTTGCCGGAAGCGGGCTTGTTCGGTCGCTGCCTCGGTTGGTCGGCGGTGCAGGCGAAGATCGGCCGAGGCGGCGGGGCGAGGATGCGCGCGGGCGAGTCGCTGACGATCGATCGTCAGCAAAGGAGCGGTTTACTGTTAAGGTCAGCCGAAGGGTTAATAACGTCAGGGAGAGATTAACGCGACGGTTCGGCATGTATGGTGCGCGGCATGTTTTCCCGCTTGGTCTGTATGTAAATTATCTTGCGTGAGGGGCGCGGGGATCAATCGAAAAAGCGGTTTAGTCTTTTTTTTCGCGGTCCTTTATGAGTTTGTATTCTACGCTGTCTACGAGTGCCTTCCAGCTTGCTTCTACGATGTTTTCGTGTACGCCGACTGTTCCCCACATCGATTCGTGGTCTCGTGATTCGATTATTACTCGTACCTTGGCAGCGGTTCCTGCTTTTGCGTTTACTACCCGTACCTTGTAGTCTATGAGGTTCATTTCGTGTATGTTGGGGTAGAATCTGCCGAGAGATTTTCTAAGTGCTTCGTCGAGAGCGTTGACCGGGCCGTCGCCTTCTGAGACGACATGCTCTGCGACGCCGTCAACTCTTAGCTTAACGGTCGCTTCGGTTACGATCCTGCCTTCGGTGTCGCGTTCGATGTCTATATGGTACTTCTCAAGTTTGAAGCTTGGCTTATATGTGCCAAGCGCTTTTTTGACTAGTATGTCAAAGCTTGCTTCTGCGGCTTCAAACTGGTAGCCCTGGTTCTCTAAGTCCTGGACCATCTTCAATATTTTCTGCGCGACGGCTTTGTCCTTTACGAGTTTTTTCTTTTCTAGCCTGGCAAGTATGCTTGACGATCCGCTAAGCTCTGAGATGAGGAATCGCCTTTCGTTGCCGACGAGTTCGGGAGCGATGTGTTCATAAGTCTTTTTGTTCTTGCGCAGGGCGTCTATGTGCAGCCCGCCTTTGTGGGCGAAAGCACTTTCTCCGACGTAGGGCATGTTCATCACTGGCGAGAGATTGGCTATTTCGAAGACATACCGTGACAACTCGGTAAGCGAAGCGAGCTTGTCTTTGCTTATCGTGTCATATCCCATCTTGTGTACCATGTTTGGGATGATGGTGCAGAGGTTGGCGTTTCCGGTTCTTTCTCCGAGTCCGTTGATGGTTCCCTGAACGTGGGTTGCGCCGGCAGAGACGGCGGCGAGTGCGTTTGCTACTGCGCAGTCGCTGTCGTTATGTGTGTGTATTCCGACGGTTGCCTTTTTAAATTTTTTGCAAACCTTTTTTGTTATTTCATAGACTTCGTTTGGGAGGCATCCGCCGTTGGTCTCGCAGAGGACGAGAGCATCTGCGCCTGCGTTGTCGGCGGCCTGTAAAACCTTCATTGCGAATTTCGGGTTGGCCCTGTATCCGTCGAAGAAGTGCTCGGCGTCGAAGATGACTTCTTTTCCGTTGTCTTTCATATATTTTACGGAGTCTGCGCACATTTCGAGATTGTCATCGAGTGTGCATTTTAGCACCTCGGTTACGTGCATGTCCCAGGTCTTACCGACGAGTGTGACGGCGGGGGCCTTGCAGCCGAGCAATGCCTGCATGCAGACGTCGTCTTCGACGGGGGTGTTTGCCCGCCGGGTGCTTCCGAAGGCTACGATCTTAGCGTTTTTTAGATCAAGCTCGGCGACCTGCTTGAAGAACTGCTGCTCCTTTGGGTTGGACATTGGGTATCCGCCCTCGATGTAGTCAACGCCGAACTCGTCGAGTCGTTTTGCGATGAGGAGCTTGTCAGCGAGCGAGAAGCTTACGCCCTCGGCTTGCATGCCGTCCCTTAATGTGGTGTCATAAACCTTTATCTTTTCCATAGTTAAATCCTGTACTGCAAATATATTAACCCGTCATTTTACTGTAAAGTACCTATAAAGTAAAGCCAAAACCATGGCAATCTGTTTTGTGGGGCGTATTTGCAGAAAATGGTTTAAAAGCGGCGATTTTAAGGTTATAGTCTGGAACTAATATTAAATATCAAAAATTAAAATGAAAAATTGAGGAATCGCCTTTGGCGATGCTATTTTTATTATAACCGCATGGGCAGAAAATCTGCCCATGCTACGGGTTAGAGGTAGTGATTTGAGTAGATCGATCAAAATTCGTTTGGCAGTGATGATGTTTCTGCAGTTTTTTATTATCGGTGCGACGATGCCGATCATGAGCCTGTATCTTAAGGGTCAGCTTGGTTTTAGCGGTTTGCAGGCTGGGATGGTGCTTAGCATGTATGCGATCAGCGCGTTTATCGCTCCTTTGGTCGGAGCGTTTATGGCGGATCGATTTATTACCGCTGAGCGGATGCTTTCGATGTGTCATTTTTTTGCGGGCGGCTTTATGCTGGTGCTTTCGTATCAGCGTAGTTTTGCGGCGGTGCTTGCCGTGTATTTGTTTTATGTTTTGTCGATAGGATCGACGACGGCACTTACTAATGCGGTTGCGTTTCATCATACTCCGGAGGCTAAGAGTAATTTTGGCGGGGTTCGTGTTTGGGGGACCGTCGGCTGGGTTGTTGTTGCGTGGTTCGGTTTTTTCTGGCTAGGGGGCGCTGGCGACGGTAAGGAGGTTAGCCGATTGCCGGATATGCTGAAGCTTTCTGCGATATCGTCTTTTATTTTTAGTGCGTATGCTTTGACGCTGCCTCGGAGCTTTTCCCTTACGCATAAGCCTAAGACCATAATCCCTGTCGAATCGCTTCGTGTGTTGATCCAGCCGAAGATACTTTTGGTCGGCGGGCTGGCGTTTTTGCTGGCGGTTTGCAATAAGTATTATTATTTTGGGATGGGGCCGTTTTTGACGCAGCTTGGGGCCAGTGAAAGGGCGATCATGCCTTTCATGAGCATCGGTCAGACGGCTGAGATATTTGCGATGTTTGCGTTGGGGATGTTCTTAAGACGGTATGGGTTTAAGGCTGTGATGACAGCCGGGATCGTTGCCCAGAGCTGGCGGTTTGTTGCGTTTGCATTCTTTGGGTCGCCAGCGGTGCTTGCGTCGGGGATAGTATGCCACGGGATCAACTTTGCGTTCTTTATGACAGCGGCGCTGATATTTGTAGACAGCAGGTGCGATAAGGCATCGCGTACGGGAGTGCATCAGCTTATCGCGATATTAAACGGCGGCCTGGGCAGTATCGTCGGGAACATGCTGGCGGGCAAAGCTGCGGACCACTTTACGGATGTAAGCGGGATGATAAACTTTAGGGCGTACTGGTCGATACCGCTGGTTATAACCGTTGTGTGCCTTGTGATAACTATGATCCTCGTTCCGCGAGATGGCGTTGGCGCAAATGTAGAGGTCGAGCTTGACGAGCTTTGATCTGTAACCGGCGTCGTCTGTCTGAGACGGAATTCTACTTTACAGGTTTGTAGTGCATTTGATAGTAGACGCTTTTTTCTTTAAAAGACTTAGTAGTAATTATTGCAGCGCAATGGTGATCCTTAAAAACATCCGGCATACAATAAATGTAACCACCACTGAGAGGATGTTCCGGTACCATTAGAACGTCATGATCTCTCCATACTCGCTTGACTCTGTGTCCGAACTTGGCGTAGTACACAATCGGTTTTTGCAGAGCTGCAAGCTGTGGGCTGGTGAGTTTTATCTTCCAGTCCTTGTCAGGGTCGATCTGTCGAAGCATTCTTATCAAAGGACCTATTGAGCTTTGTTTTCCCCAATCGTACGGGCGAATATTGATAGCTTTTGTTGCCGGTATGTTTAAGTAAAACAGCATTGCCATCGATATAATACAAGCTGAGCTAAGAGGTAACGAGAAGAGTTTGATCCTCGAAAGTGCAATTGCTGCCCGGTCGACGATGATGCCCGAACTTATCAGAACTAACGGCAGGATGAATACACCGTTTCTCGGCAGCCCCAGCGATACATCGAAAACATTATTCTGAAGAAACATTACGGATAAAAGCGAAGCTGTTAATAAGAAAATAAGTGATATGGGACTGTTTAGCGTTATAGAAAGTTTT
>SDBV01006492.1_pt1 | contig 16193 bp, 38 predicted proteins | sample 2277081 | NCBI WGS metagenome assembly SDBV01 (sample SAMN10402039, study PRJNA504765) | marine sediment metagenome | isolation source: marine sediment core GS10_PC15, 223 cmbsf | place: Arctic Ocean: Southern Knipovich Ridge | collected 2010
CACCCGGACCCACCCGGACCCACCCGGACCCACCCGGACCCACCCTTAACTGGGGCTCGGTCGTGCGCGGTTTCTTAACTGGGGCTCGGTCGTGCGCGGTTTCGGTAACCATTACGTCGAGACGTAAGGCACCGTCAATGTGCACGGTTTCGGTAACCATTACGTCGAGACGTAAGGCACCATCGATGTGCATACCCACTTGGACTCTGTGCCGCCCACCAGGGCATCTTTCCGATCGAACCGATCTCGCACCCAATTGGACCGCCCGGACCGCCCGGACACGCTCAAATCATCTCGATTGGGGATATCGCGTTTACACACACCGTTTACACGTTTGTGTCTCACCTGTGATACACAAGATTCGTTGTGTCTCACATTTGGCGTTCCATGAGCGACAAACTCATGTGCCCATCATATGCCCCATCATACGCCCATCATGTGCCCATCTGACCGAATTCGGTAGTGGTAGGGAACATCTCTAAGGGCATTTCCAGCCCATGCCGGGCTAACCTCTTGACACATCAATGCTAACGGGGACAGGATGTCGGACAAGATACCGGACACCTTGTGTGATCCGGAGATGTCAGAAGTGTCTCGGGAGGCGCTCACCAGGCGAAAAGTACATCTAACCCAGAGACATTGAGTCCAGAACACTCGTCCCAACATGGACGAAAGGGTAGGGCTGTTGGTTCGAGGTCCAATCCCTGTTCTGAATGCGACTTCGTACGTAGGGCATCAGTCCAACGCCATAACACGGAACCACCCTATCGGTAGGGTGCCATAAGCGCCAAGCGCCTAGCGCCTCATTGCCTCATTGTTCCATTGCAAGCGCCTCATTGTGTTTCGCCATGAGGCGCTTCTCCGAAGCCTACCCTCGGTACCACAACCATAGTGTGAGGACGGAGAGCACCCCGAGCAACCAGCCGGGTACGATGTATGTTGGGTCCACTTTGTGACAGACCTCTGCCGCCAGGATACCGAACAGATAGTCACCCCACTTCAATCCAGTAATTCGTCTCATGGTTATGCTCCGTTATGTCACCTCTCTGGCATGACTGCGCACTCACTGAAGTGCACACAGCCGTCGCAACCTTCGTCACACTCGCTTTCCCAACCAAGACATCGTTCTCGTTCCAAGGCAACCTTAAACCAGTCTCCGGTGGAGATCTTCTCGGGGAGGATACCTTGCAGCGCGAGTATAATCTTGGGGAGCATTAGTTCATCCCCGTCAATTGGTGTGTTGGCATAGTGTTGCCAACAGGCAACTACCATGTTAGCACACTCCCGGACGACCTCATCTTGCGTCTTGTAATTCATATTCTATTTCTCCAAAGCGATGGTGACGTTCATGCTATCAGGATAATTGAAGTTACTGAAGCTACCTGATGTCATGTAAGCATCAGGGAAGTATTGGTGAATTGCGGGCATGACAATCTTTCGCCACTCCCAGTATCCGCCTTTGGTTACCACATTCAAGTAGACCTTTTTCCGGTGCGTAAGCTGTCGCCGGTGGACTCGTACATGAGCGCCAAAGGCTCGCAGTACCTCAACTACCAGGGTTACTTTTTCTGCTATCGTGCTTTCTGTGCTCATAGATCCCTCATTTTGATGCGTCCCAAGACTACAGAGGAGAAAATCAACACGTCCGTGACCAATGCGATTCTGATTATGTTTCGCATTCTATTCCGGTCCCAGTTCCCATTCTTGGTACCAAACCGCCCAGCCGTTCTCTCGCCGAACCTCGTAACGAAACACCGGTGTCAGATTCCACGGCATGCCTTCGTTCTCTCTGACCCGCCGGATTACCTGCCCGATACCGCCTGTCTTGAATTCCACCATCTGGCCGGGTTGAAACTTGGCCTCTGTGGTATCAACGAACTGACAGATGATCGCCGTGCAGATGATGGCAACCAATACTGCGAGGATGATCACGATTCCTGCCTTGAGTAACCAGTCGCTCATCTCAATACCTCGGTGCTTGTTGGGTGAAGCTCTCAAGGCTTTCAACGTGATCCAGGAAGACGATGCCTTGGAGATGATCGTACTCGTGCATGATGACTCGGGCGTTGTCGTTGGCGAAAATACCATAGTGATGCCCGCCATCCATATCATTCCAGGTCATCCCTATCGTCTGTGGGCGCTCTACCTGAACCTTAATACCTGGGAAGCTGAGGCATCCTTCGCAGTCTATCTGAGAGCCCTCCTCGGTGGTGACAAATGGGTTAACCATCACCACACTGGAATAGTGTAGTCCGGGTGGTCCATATGGATCGACATCATTCAGTAGACAGACTACGAAGACCCGGAATGGAATCCCGAATTGTGTGGCGCTGACACCCGCTGCCCTACACTCCCTCATGTACACCGCCATGTCCTTGATGACTTCCCTCAAATCACTAGGCACTGGTGTGATGACAGTGAGAGCTTCGGTCCGGAGACATTCGGCGGAGACATTCGGCGGAACTATTGGCTAATCGTATCTTCATCGTTTCTCTCCAATGTAAATGTGGCCGTCGCTGACGTGCCAACCATGTTGGGTTGCCAGCTTGGCGAAGTTCGTTAATGTTTCCCAACAAGCGTAGGTGCCGCGAGGCTTCCCATGCTCATCGTGGGCAAACAATTCCCATCGATATCGACCCTGTACTGGGTGGATGTCCGCCGGGTCGACTGTAAAACCGAATCCTCCAGACAAGATGCGGGCGACCCACCGCCGGATATAGCTGTCAGGGTTGGAGTAGCGAAGAGCTTTTGGCATGGTTACCCTTTCACCACGGCGATCGGTTGTAGACGAAAGTGAATGTCGACTAGGTCCTGTTGGTACTCCATCACCACTTCGATGTCCTTGTAAGCCCCTGGTGCCTCATCCAGGTCATTCTTACCACGGATGCTGTGGAGAATACCTTGACTGTCAAGAATGCCTTGCTCGTCCTCCAGTGATAGGGTTCGGCAGGCTCGCTCTCGGCCCATCTTTCTCCCGGCCCCATGGGAGCATGACTCGAAGCTATCCGTATTGCCACGCCCCTTCACGATGAATGAGCTTGTTCCCTGGCTGCCAGGTATCACACCGATCTCATCCAGCTTTGCTGATGTGGCACCCTTGCGATGAACCATCGCATCCTCGCCATAGTGATGCTCCATGCGAGCATAGTTGTGAGCGATGTTGATTGGGACATGAAATCTGAATGGACTGGTGTAGACTTCCTTCAATGCTTCTGTCACCTGGTTCATCATCTCCCGCCGGTTCCTCAGCGCGTACTGGACGCAGAAGTTCATCTCATCAAGGTAACACTGACCTTCGGGGGATTCCAGTGGGAGGAACGCCAAGTCAAATGACGCTGGCACACCTGAGTACCACTTCTCATTCAGTCGCTTGGCGACCTTGTTGTAGTGGTCGGCGACCTGCTTACCGAGGTTGCGTGACCCCGAGTGGATCATGACCCACAGGTATCCAGCGCCATCCAACTGGAGTTCAATGAAATGGTTGCCACCACCAAGGGTACCAAGAGAGCTTCGAGCTTTGAAGTATTCTCGATCGACGACTGGCATGTGTTTCCCACTGACATCTGGCATTGAGGTTTCGCAACGTGCCACACGGTGATGGTTGAATCCGACAGGTATCCACTTGCGGATCAGCAAAAGAATCTTCCTGAGCTTCTCAATACTGGGTCGCCTCAAATCTGTCTGCATGGCATACATGCCACAGCCGATGTCAACGCCAACCGCGTTAGGCACTACGACACCCTTGGTCGCCATCACACCACCGATGGGCATCCCGTATCCCATGTGGGCATCAGGCATGAGTGCGATGTGGTGGAAGGCAAACGGGAGATTGGCGAGGTTGTGTGCCTGTTTGAGTGCGACGTCTTCGATCTCTCCGAGCCACATTTTGATCGGTAGGTTTTGTGTTACATCAACTCGCACTGTTCATCTCCCCGATGAGTCTGTGCTTTAACTTGGGTAAAAACCTGACAAATTGATGTCAGTTTGCAAAGAACGAACCTTTTTCTTCAGCTTTTTCTCCAGCTTCTTAGCTCAAGATTTTAAGACAGCAATCTCTCTCTGCTGTCTCATTGTTATGGCTACCAGGTCATCAACAATCTCAACCCACCACATCAAATCATTCATGATTAGCTCCCTTCGTTGGGTTCTGGAAACGTACCGGTTGCAGGAAGCTGGGAACATCCAACCCCTTCTGGATCACGTTGACTTCGCTTTGAATGGGGAACAGCCTGATGACACGTGCTCGCCACCTCCAATTGGTGTAAGGCGTAACCGACTGATCTTGATTTTCGAGAGTGCGCCATTCGCTTCTTCAACGATACCCCAGACATCATCTCCAATCGTGACAATCTTGTGGAGGATACAAGGACGGTCATCTTCCAAGCTACCCTCCCACACAACACCCCGACGTGGGAGTGCATGAGGGTTTTGCCAAGGCACATCAACAGTGGGTAGCGGCTCACGGTGTACGAGATCGTCGAGGTCGCTATCAAGTGGCATTGAACCAACTCCTAAAAATGGTTTCCAACTGTTTCAAAGGCAACCCACCCTGGTCGGCTACCACTTCACCATTCACCCAATGGACATGGCAGAGACGCCGGTAGCGCCCCTGCTTGTCCGTTGAGCAAATGAAAACTTCGATGATGTACGGGTTGATTCGCACACCGATCATCCCTGGGTCTAGTGGGTAGACTTCTAGCATCGGCTTAGCCTGTCGGAAGTTTGAAGGGGCTGACGATGATGCTCGGTTCAACGTAGGTCGGGCGAGCCTCTCCCGTATCGGGGTCCTTCAGCAGAATCCAAGTGGCGGACAGACCATCGGGCATGAAGAGACCGTTCGGGTCGGCTTGCGGCATCGTACCATAACCACCATTGACACGTCGATAGACCTCGACTTCGGGATTCGTGTACTGCACGTTGTACGGCAGACCATAGCCGATGGACTCGCCGAGGAAGACCAGCTTTCCTTCGAGGTTCACCAGGTAGGTGTACGTCGAAAGACTTTCCTGGTCACGTAGTTCGAGGATGTCTTTCGCCAGCCGTCGCTTCGTGAAGTTCACTATGTCAGGCATTCCGATCTGTTTGTCGGCTTCAAGCAGACGCTTCTTGGTCTCATCGGCTTGCCGCCTATCGGCGTTGGGGTGTTCTCAACACAGCCGACAAACATTATACAACACACTGCACACAAGATCAAACGCTTCATGGCACGCTCCTATTAGAGGGAATCGATAAACCGGCGAATGTCGCTCGGCAACTGGTCGTAGTCGAGTTTATCCGAGCGCTGCAAGATGATGGTTCGCAACGTCGACTGTTGAGACTCCTCGGCTTTCTCGTATTCACGTTTGAGCCGTCACAAGTCTCGGACGGTTCCTTCTACGTAGGACTTCGAGTTTCGATACACGTCAGTCCTGGCATCCTCCCACTGAGGGGCGAATGTTCGGTAGAGGGTAAGACTACCATACGAGATACACAGAGACAACACCATGATCACACTAACTGCAACAACAACTGCAACAACAGTACTCAACAGTTTCTTCATAGTTTGCTCCTGGGGGTTTCAAAGTTACATTCGTCCGGTCCCGGCGACAAGATCGGCTTGTGAAATACGTTTCCCATGTCATTCGGGGTTATATGGGAACAGATCGGGAAACGCCTCCTCTTCCCACCGGTATGGATCTCTCTCCGGGGGCGGGTTTGGCACCGTTTCTTCGTTAACTGGTGTTTCAATCGTTGTTTCAATCGTTGCTTCGATCGTCGGTACTGCCGGTGTTTCAATTGTGTTGACAGCAGCAAAAACAATCAGTAGAATGACCACAACACTGAAAACAATCCATTTGCCACCTTCGTTGTTGATGTCGACTATGTCGCTGTTCATCTTCTTTCTTTCTAAGTGGGTTCAAAGTTACATCTATCCGTCTTGGTCTGCCTCGTCTCACACCCGGAGAGACTGAAGATAGTCTTCAACGATTCGATGTCGGCGTCGGGTACATCACATTCCACTTCGCCATCTCGCCAGATGGCGATTCCTTCAATCTTGGCTCGCGTGAGACACCTTTGCTCTTGGTTCCATTCACCAATGGACAAGATGATGATGGCATTTGGTTCCATCTGTACGGCGATTTTTCCAAGCTGACCATGGTGGTTTGGAAATTGGTAGACACGCATGTGACCTGAGCCCCTCGTTGTGATCTCGGCGATCGTTTCTTCGATCGTTTCTTCGATCGTTTCTTCGACCGTTTCTTCGACCGTTTCTTCGATCGGTATCGGTTGATCCATGCTGAGACAGATATGCCCAACGTAGATGCTGACCATCGAACCGCTATCGGTTGGCTCGATCACACCAACAGGGTATTGTCCGTCGTCATCGTAATCGATCGACCAGTAGTACAGGATTCCTACTTTCCAGATGTCGTCCTCTTGGTACCAACACCCTTGGACATTGTCCTTTTGCTCAGCCTGCTCAACCTCAATCAACCGTTGACGCCACTTCTCCATCGCCTGTCCGGCGAGGTAGAGTGCTTCGGCGTGCGCCTTGTTTCGAGCGTCCTCTCCTTGGATTCGATAGTCTTCTCTCTCGACGATTTCCTTCAAGTGTCGATATCGACAGGGGCACGTACCCACCCGGAAGACCGGTGTTCCGTTACGTGTCTGTGTGTATTGATGTGGTAACGGAGCTTCGCAGAACTCACAGAAGAGGGTCATCGGCATCGACACATTGGTGTCATGAACTAAAATAGTCGATGACATGGACGCATCACAATGTTGACAGTAGAGATTCATAGTTGTCTTTCTGCTTTGTGTAGGAACCGACCGAGTTCGAGAGAGCCACTACCAGTGATGCCATTGGGGTATGGGTAACAGGGATAGTAGTGGGTTGCACCGTCTTCGTGTATCCATTCAAAGTCGACCCACCACTGAACATCGCGGTATCGGTCGACTCCCACCCTCGTCACTGTGAGCAGGCGACCGAAGACTATCCACTTCTGCCCAGGTGCGGGCAGGTTTTTCACCTTCATTTGGAGGAAGTCTTTTCTCATTGAGAATTCTCCAGAGTCTTGACCAACCTTAGTTTATTACCCGCTGCTGACTCAGATGAGCTAACAGGTCTTTAAGTCGTCGGACAGCCTTCCCATACTCAACTGCAAACCAACGACCATCGGCACCTACAAAGATCGGACCATCATTCCATTGCCAGCCGGGAATGTCCCCACCTTGTCTCTTGAAGTCTGCTCATTCGACCATCACTGTGGTCAATGACGTCATTGAGGTTGACCTTCTGACCCCGCAGCACACTATTATGTCCACCTGGTTGTGCGGGCGCACAGCCGACGGACATCGCCAACATCAACAAAATTCCGAGTAGTGGTTTCACGTAAGTGGGTCTCCTATACCAGAGTTTCTTGTAGTGATGGCACGAGCCATGTTGGTTGTGACGTTTCCAATTGTACTTCGCATACGTCACTTTCCCTGTGGCATAGTCCATGGTAACTGAGTCACCGGGGGTGCGGCACATAATCTTTATTGGCCCTCTGGGGAAGAAAGGGTATGTTTTGACGCAATGCTTGCACTTCAAGCAGATGGAAATTTGAGGTTTGACTTGCGGCTTCATGATTGTTCTCCTTTATCTCAAGTTTACCACACTAATCCATTGTTGTCAAGCCCAACCTCTCACCATTTGACATAAAGCCTCCTCCAGGGAGGTGGCACGACCGGAACCCCTCTTCCAGGTGAGCTCATTTGTGTTCGAGTGTCGGGTCCACGGGAACACTCCAGTGTGGGTGTCGATGACGATGCCAAGATACTCACCGTTCTTGATGTACTTGTGAACCTTAGCCATCGGTGGGTGCGACTTAACTCACGTGGTTTTGACAATCCCCCATACACCTTGTATATGGCACCCATCTTAGTGAGCGATACACCTTGCCCATCCAACCAGTCAGGGAAGTGCTTCGATTTGAACCTCCACCAGGACCATCGTCCATCGGAACGGAGCTTGATCGCACCTAGGCAGTCGACGATGTTACAGTCATTCCAGATGGGCTTCCGGTAGACCCACTTCTGGAGTTTGTAGACTAGGGTTCCCGTGTTAGACCATGAGGCGTCGGGGTATGGATTCTCTCCCTGCCTGTTCATTTGAGTTTTCTTATCCCGGAGAGAATTGTCTTGAAGTCGTCCACGGCCAGCCGGATTCGCATACCTTCAACAGGCAACAGGTCATCACCTCTACTGTCACCCAACTCAATAGCCTCCATCAACCTGTCGAAGCGACGGTGTGCCTCTGTGCGGAGTTTCAAAATATGCCAGGCGTAGTACCTACTCATTCTGCATCCTCCTCAGGTCGGACGTATTCCCAGATTGGGTTGATCGTGGTGTACACCGGGTGAATCCTTGCCTCAAGTTCAATCTTACTTGCACTGTTCTTTCGATACATGAAGACTCCGTTCCTCACACATGGTTGAAGATCAGTGGTCCAATTCTTTCCGACGCTGTGGAGCATTTCGTGCATCGCACTAATGTCCTTCCCCAACAGTTGCTTGTGACTGAAACTGCTCTGGGCATACATCGTCACCGAGTTGCGGTGCCAGTCTTGGGCACGCCAGAGGAAATAGTTTGCAACCGCATCCTCAGGGGTGTTGAATGCTCTTGCATCGAACGCCGAGCACGTTGGGTATCCAAACCTGCCCATCATGTGATTGAAGTAAGTTGTCATGATGGCAGCGCTGACAGATTCAATCTTCGATTGGTTGTAGTTGAACCAACCTTCTGTGGCAAGCCGGTCGTAATCGGTGAGCACAAAGCTGGCTTCGTCACTCTGGACGTATGCCATCTTGCAACCTTGCATCTCCATGAACAGGTGCCCGGCTGCATCGGACATTGCACTCCCAAAATTGAGGTCGAAAGGTTTGTTGAAGCCTTTAGTGAGCGTATGGAACGCTCGACCGTCAACACGCACAATGACAGGTGTGCGACGAGTCAGGAAGTGACGGTGCCGCAATTCGTAGTTGTTCTTCATCCGATCGCCAAGATCTTGTCTCATGTTAGAATCTCCGGGTAATGTTTGAGGACTACAGTCGAGAGGAACTCATCACTGGCGGGGGATGTTGAACATCGCGCTCTTCGGTTGTAGTCTTCGGTTGTAGTCTCTCATGGTAGCGACGGACATCTCACGCATCCCGACGAACTCGTTCTAAACGATCATACTGTGAACCTTTCCATCTTCATTCAGTATGAGTGCTGATTCACCGTCTTCCTTGAGAGCTTTTATAACGTCGGGCGGCATGTTTTGCCCACAACAAGATGTAGGTGGGAATGGGGTACACCCACTGAGAATCTGGTTGAGGCTTACACCCCTGTTGGTACCCACCTCTTCAAACACGGCATCAGTTAATTCGGTAATCATGAAAACAACTTCCTATTTTTGTCAATGATGTCGGCGATGTTTCTTAGTGCGAGGATCGGTTGATTGCTTGTGACAACGCAACCTTCCAGGCTTCCGTAGTGTTCTTCCAGGCAGTCGAGCAACAACTGCTTGATCACATCCTGGTCGGGAGTGTCCCGCAGTGTGGAGGTTGTATAGAGCTTCTCCAAGGCGTGCTCCTTGTCCGCCGCCCACTTTCGGATGTCGGCTTCGGACACATCACCCCGTCGGATAGCCTTCAGATGTTCGCGGTTCCGCCGGAGGTCAATGTCATGTTCACCTAGTATCTGTTCGATCTCACCGAGGAGTCGCACGAGATGGTAGGCGAACTTTAGTGAGAATCCGTACTTTTCAACCTCAGCTTTTCGATTACCCTCCGGCTTCTTGTTGTCCATCTTGTGGAGTTGAGAGTAGGCGTAACCCTTGAAGCGATGCCAGGCTCCCTTGTGCAGGAACAGGTGACGGTTCTCTCGTACCTTCTCAGCAATGATACTGGAGTGCGCAATGCAATCCCTGGGCACGAACAGACTGTCGATCATGTTTGGGTTATTGTCCATGCACAGATGGAAGTAGTGGACGATGTTGTAGCAGTTCAGATCGTACATCCGCTTCGCAGCCGGGTCATAGACATGGTGCTTCTGGTAGCAAACGAACTTCTGAATCTGGCGACCAAACCCCTGGATGACACCAGCCAGGTGTGGGAAGACCATGTCCTTTGGCGGGACACACCAGCCGACCATGTCCCAATCTGAACTATCTGTGGCGACCCCATAGCAGTTGGAACCCATGACTGTCTCGTAGCGCACGTTTCCGGCGAGCCAGGTCGGCGGCTTGATGAGACCTTGTTGTCGAAGTCGTTCAATGACACTACTCATGTTATTCCCCAAGAATGCAGTTTACCAAGGCGACCAAAGTTGCACCGGTGTGGGAATTGGCTTTAGCTGTATGCCCTAGATCATCCGCCATCATCGGAGCCAGACGATCTCGGGCAACTCTCAGCGCCTCGTGGTATGCTGATAAGCTCCCGCCCTCAAAGGAGACGGACACATCATACATAATCTGTCTCGCCAACAATGCACGTCGGCAATAGAATGCGGAGAGTGGGGTTTCAGGTTTCTGACAATCGAACCCGTTCTGACAAACTCCTGAAGATAGGCAAACGACACCTGGAACCCAGTTTCTGATACATGATAGACAGCTTTCCTTGGTAATTTCGTCAGCCTCGCCCTTGGTTGATCCTACATCGCTGCTCATCGTAAAGCTCCCGGTAAAGTTCCATGTCGTTTGGGTTAGCGCCCTCAGCTAGTTCGTCAGCGATCATACACTCGCCCCGGAGGAACACACTGCAATCAAAACCACAGTCACCTCCGATACCATTTTGATCACACTCGTTCATGCCGTATCCTATCAAAGTGTGGGTCTTTCGCCATACCACGCGCTCTCGATCACTCTGATGTCGCCGATAATTGTCCGCCCATCTATGCGGGAGAGTTCCAACATAACGAGTGCCGCTTGGCAGTTAGCGAAGTACAAATTCCAATAGTGTCCGGAGGGGTCACTGTACCAGTGAGTACTCCGGGTGCCCATAAGCGGATCGGTGGACCAACCATGCCCTGTCCAGTATCGTCGTACGGGTGTCTTACTGTTATCCATCACCATATACATCTTTGTTGGGGCGAAGTCTCTACTCATCGAAGCATCCCGTTTTGATCCCGGTGTCAATGAAGCCAGCCGCAAGGTCAAGAAATTTCTCGATCTCATTTCTGTCAACGTTGATTTCTGTGTATTCAACAATGCTCTTCGAGTCCGCTCCACGGAGGTAAAAGTGAATGATGTCTTCCATCTCTACCTGTGTCATTTTGTCACCTTGAATAAGAGGGTTTCGTTCTTAATGATGCGCACCCAGTGATTTTCGACCCATAATCGGTCTCCTTTTCTCACCAGGACCAACGAATTCAGTTGATGATTGGCATTTTTCCTCCGTTACCAGAGTATTGACAAGGACGCGCACATCCTCAGCAAGTGTATCCGAGGCAAAGTCAACCTTGGATGCTACCTCCATGATAACTACGCTTGGCATCGTTGGCTTGGTATCATTAACAGCCTCGTGAACAGCGACGGCGAAGATCATGACTTCAGCCATTGCGATGTTAGTTTCCATTAGTCCCATCACCAACCCCCATCATCAAACCAGTCGATGAGCATCACCAATTGATCAAAAAGGGTAAACTTTGGCGGATACTGGGTGAAGAGATCCAGATCGGGGTAATCGTTCATCGTAGTGCCTTTTCGCATTTCGGCCAAACTTCTGTCCCGTTCGGCAATCTCTTGACTCCCAGTATGATTCGGAGCAGACGTCTGACGTGTCTTTCATTCTCATCGTACGTCCGCTTGAGAATCGAAATCTCAATGATCTTATCCCAATGTTCAGGATATCGACCGGGTACACGATAGTACCACTTGTGGCCAGAGCTAATCATGATGTCTTTCCCAAATTGATGAGATCCAGATCGGGCAGTCGTTCGTCATAGTACCTTTCCACAGATGTTACAGCCGCTGCCCGGGACACCGTCGTAGGACGTTGTGGAATGGTGTGTACAGGCGCTGATGATTTCCTGCCTCTCGGATTCACACTCTGCCACCTCAGCATGGTATGCTTTTGTGGCGTTCCCGAGGCGGTCGTTGTTGGCATCGAGTGCTGCCGCAGTCTCATCCATGTGGTTCAACTCTAACACAAGCTTGTCCACAAGTTCGCTAAAAGAACACCTGTGACTACCATCCTGTTCGATATCGTCGTCGTCAAGGTAGCCTTCGACGATGCTCTCGATTATCTGTTTGTCGATTCTCATAGTCCACCTTCGATCAGTTTGGTGAGTTCTCCCTGCTTAATCTGGATGCGGTGAGCCATGAAGCTTATGCCGCTATCCAGTATGCCCTTGACAGCCTCAATGTCATTCTCATCCACGGGGTGTCTAAAGTAAAGGATGCGAGAGCAGCCCTCCACTCGGATCGACTTAGCGTAGATGTGGAGCACGATGCCTCGGTGCTCGATATGTCGCTTAACTGTCATCGGGGTCTCCTAAAAGATTGGGTCCGCCGGAGACCATCTTGATGAAACCTCCTTCGATGATGCCCGGTGCGAGGAAGGTTCGCAACTTCGCATGTAGGTCATCGAAAGCTTTGGACAGCATGTTCAACGCCACCTCATTCTCTGGTGTCGCCGGGACAAGTGCGCACAGGGAGTCCAGTTCGTATTGAGGTACAATGCCGATATCGGGGCGACCTTCGATCCATTCTCCATTGTTCAACATCCGGGTTTTGTCACGGTACATTTCCATCCCAACTGAGGTAATACCGATGTCGTAAACTTTCCACTCTAAAATGGCGACAACTTCACCTACCTCATCGCTGTCCTTGGGTAAGCAGGTCATTTCCTTGAAGCTGATGTAGTAGTAGGTTTTGAACTCAAACGTCAACATGTCGTTCAACCAGATCCGGAGATCCGATTTCAGGTAGTCGATGTCAGTGTTCTCGGCACGATAGTGGTATTCGCCATACATGTAGTCGATGACGAATATAGTTGGAGGTCCAGGGACCATCTTCACTGGGACGGTCACTGTGGTATCTTTGATGTCGAATACCCACTTGTCGATGATTTTTCCTCTGGCTTTACTCACTCGGACACCTCCGTTCCACAAGCTATGCAAACGGACCGACCGAAGCAACCATGAGACACCCGTTCTGTGACGACGTGACTACAGTTGCTGCGAACTGTGTCGATCTCATCCTGGTTGAACTCAAGCACTTGTCGATGCGTTGCGATTTCTGCTTCGCGAGTCTTCAAAAGAGAAGTCAGGTCACGAGCTGTCTTTGTGTAATCTCGCATCCCGGTAAAGATGTGTTCTGCCAGTTCATCCAAGTTCGGGTTGTCTACTAGAACTTGAGCGAGAATCGTTCTGATTACTTTCGATCGACAGTCATTGACTTCTCCTTCGTTGAATACTTTGCCACAAACCTGGCAGGAAATTGTCTCGGTGCCTTTAACATAATCTCTGATGGGTTCCCTACCGCAATGCTCACATTTGTCAAGAAGCTCGCGCTTTTCAAGATAGAGAGCAGCAATGTCAGCGTTGATTTGACACACCTGGTCATGGAGTCTCATGGCTTTGTTCAAATCGTGTGCTACCCTGGCGGTAAGGACACCGAACTCGATATGCCTGCCTCCCTCTTGTCGAATCATCAAATTTTTGGGAAATGTCTTGGCAAGGATGCCGGCGATTAAAGTTTGGGTGACAATCATGATGAGTGTGTTCCTTTTCTTTTGATGGCGCGCTGGAGCATGTTGAGAGTTTCATATTTCAGGTGGCGGGTAGTATAACTGCCCAGCATCAGAGCATCCACTTGCTCATCGTTCAACCCGGTGATTAGCGTCAACAGTTTTGTCATGTTGAGTGCGGCTTCGTTCAAGTCTGTTCGACTACTCATGTGTGTCCTTTCTCAAGATGTTTTACGACATCTTCGACACGTCGTCGGAGTTCTATCGCATAGTCCGCGTTGAAGGAATCATTGATGGTCGCCTCTGACATTCCGTATGTCAAGACCATCATCCGGTTGCAAGCATCCTTGATTGCTTTGATATGTGTCCGAGTTGGCGCTTCCATTAGTTAAACCTCAGGTTGAAACCTTCCTCGAAAAAGCCGCCCTCCCAGGAGTCGATCATCTCACCGAGAGTACTAATTTTGATCCGATGCCTCCCACACCAGATCTCCAGTTCACACGATTGAATGCTTCCTACGCGAACCGCACGTTGAAACATCACGATGATGATATCGCTGACCGTCACCATGGTAGTCCCCTTCAACTCGGGAAGCTTAGTGATGATCTCTCGATTAGTCAGCGGGATATCCATTCCGTTGGCGAACCCACACTCCGGGAACCATGAATCGACGATAATGTCATCATCGTTTTCAATCATGAGCAACAATTCCTTACTGGTCATGTCGCCGCCACAGGAGTAGATTACCGTTTTCATGGTGCTTCATCCCCTAGTACAAAGGTCAATTTCTTATCTGGACGCATCCGTTTCAACGCCCTTTCACCAAAGTCTATCATCGAAATCGAATGACACACGACAACATCGCCATTAAGCGAATTCTTGAGGATTTCGATTAAGTATCTCTTACTGTCGATGTGTGGGACTTCGTGTCGCATAGGTTTCACCCTCTTCTTATGTAACCGCCACTGAGACTCAACAAGAGTATTGCGAGAACACTGAATGTGAGCCAGTTCCAATAGAATTTTGGCAGGAACACTCCGAGGATTACCCACGGAATGGCACAAAGTGCGACCTTTCCAAGGGCAGACACGGCAGTCCAGATGTCAATCAAAAATTCTCTCATCGTCCACCTTCAGAAAAGTAGTTGTGCTCGTTCATGGAAGAAGTGACCATCCCACTCATCGATCAGGTCACCCTCATCGTCGACCCGTATATGTCGTCCGGCGCAGGTGAGCATGAGATCGTTCGGTCTCATTCTCCCGTTACGGATCTTCTTTAGGAACATCAAGATGATATGTTCACTCATAGTCACAATGTAGCGACCTGTGAGGCTGGGTAGCATCTTGATTTGAGCCGCCGGGTGTACTGGCACCGGTTTGCCACAGATGGATTGATCGATCTCAGGGAACCATACAACGGTTTCATTCCCTTTTAACCTGTCAACAACTCCACCAAAGTCGACAGCCGGTCCACATGAATAGATGATGGTTAAACCCATTCGATCGCCTCTGATTTCTCACCCGGAAAAGTTACACAGTGTTTATCCGATAATCGGCATGCTTCAGATAGAGTTAGTACCCGCCGGATGCGGAAAGTCGGAAGATTGATAAGGGTTGGCGAATTGCTGTGAAGCTCTCGGTAGCTCGCCACCTTTTCCAGTGCGATTGGAACCCATGGACCGGCTGGTGTCTTCTTTTCAATGGCGAACATTTTCATGGTAGCGTTCCTTTGTTCAAACAGGCTGTGATGCTGAAAGTGTACCGTGAAACACTCACTGTCAAAAATCGAATCAGTTATGAGTAACAAGGTCGGCAATTGAAACTCCCTGCGCCCGCTCCTCAATGGTAAGTTGACAATCGTCTAAACTACCCGACAGGTTTGTACAATCGCCGGCAATCCCCGACACATCTCCTCTCAGACCGAACACGTCGCCCAATAGACAGGACACGTCGCCCGATAGACCGGACACGTCGCCCGATAGACCGGACACGTCGCCAGTGAGACCAGACAAGTTGCCAGTGAGACCGGACACGTTGCCTCGTAGACCGGACACGTCGCCCGATAGACCGGACACGTCGCCCGATAGACCGGACACGACTCCCGATAGACCGGACACGTTGCCCGATAGACCGGACACGTTGCCCCTCAAACCGGACACGTCGCCCAATAGACCGGACACGTCGCCCCTCAAACCGGACACGTCGCCCGACAGACCGGACACGTCGCCCGATAGACCGTACACGTAGCCTCGTAGACCGGACACGTTGCCCAATAGATCGGACACGTCGCCCAATAGATCGGACACGTTGCCCAATAGATCGGACACGTCGCCCGACAGACCGGACACGTAGCCCGACAGGCCGGACACGTCGCCCAATAGACCGGACACGTAGCCTCGTAGACCGGACACGTTGCCCAATAGATCGGACACGTCGCCCGACAGGCCGGACACGACTCCCAATAGATCGGACACGTCGCCCGACAGACCGAACACGTCGC
>SDBV01006493.1_pt1 | contig 16192 bp, 11 predicted proteins | sample 2277081 | NCBI WGS metagenome assembly SDBV01 (sample SAMN10402039, study PRJNA504765) | marine sediment metagenome | isolation source: marine sediment core GS10_PC15, 223 cmbsf | place: Arctic Ocean: Southern Knipovich Ridge | collected 2010
GTTTCGGCACGGGCGTGTCTTATGTCGTCAGGCACCTGGTCGGCAAGTTCCGCCGCCTCCGTACCCGCCTCCGGACAGAAAACAAAGCAGCCCAAGGCGTCGAACTTCGCCCAGCGGACAAAATCGAGAAGTTCGGCAAAGGCGGCGTCGGTCTCGCCGGGGAAGCCCGTGATGATTGTGGTTCTCAGCACGACGTCGGGTATCGCAGCACGGAGCTTTTCGATAAGTCCGATCGTCTTGTCTTTGCGGTCGCTGCGGCGCATCGCCTTGAGGATGTCATCGTTAATATGCTGCATGGGCATATCGACATAATTGAGCACCTTGTCATGTTGGGCGATGGTTTCGATGAGGTTGTCGTCGATGGTCGCCGGATACAGATACATCAGTCGAATCCATTCCAGCCCGTCGATTGCGACCAGCTTGCCGAGCAGTTTGCTCAGGCCGTTCTTCACGCCGCGGTCCCTGAGATAATAATTGCTGTCCTGTGCGATGATGTTCAATTCAACAGCGCCGTGTCCGACCAGCTCGCGTGCCTCGCCAATGACGCCGTCTTCGTCTTTGCTCCGGAAGCGTCCCCGGATCGAGGGAATGGTGCAGAAAGAACATTTGCGGTCGCAGCCTTCACTGATTCGCAGGTAAGCCCAGTGGGCGGGTGTGATGAGCAGTCTTGTTCTGTCGTCCAGAGGCGCTTTTTCCTTTTCGTCCAGGTAGAAAACGCATCCCGCCTTGCGTCCGGCTGCCGGTGCGATAATATCGCCGATGATGCTGCTGATGTTGTCGCGGTAGTCGAGCCCGACGACAGCGTCAATCCCCGGGGCTTCGGCTGCAAGCGCTGCCCCCATTCGCTGCGAGAGACAGCCGCAAACGATTACTCTGCCGACACGCCCCTTCTTTTTCTCAGCGAGCGCATGTCTTATTGCCTGCATTGCTTCGGCTCTTGCCGGTGCGATAAAACCGCACGTATTAATAATGACAACGTCGGCATTGTCAGGATCACCGGAAATCACAAAACCACCCTGACCGATTTCGGCCAACATCCTTTCACTGTCCACAATACTCTTCGGACAACCTAATGCGACAAACCCCACGGTTGTAAGCGGATTTCCATTCTTTGATTTCATAACAGCGCACATAGCACATTCGAGGGACGGAGTCAAAAAAAAAACAAAGAATTAGCTGCCGGCGATGATTAAGATTATGTGAATTATTTATTTTGCTGCAATAAAAAAGGGGCGTTGGATAGTCACAATTGACCGGAGGGATTAATTGTCAGGACTGCACATATTATAGGTCGTAAATGGACCTGGAAACCAATAATTGCAGCATGAGGTTGACAAATGCCGATTGGTAGGGTATAAATAAGTGCGCTTGTTGTCCATTTGCAGGTGGTCCCGAGAAAAGGGAGAATTATGGTAACCAGCATCAAAGCTGATGGGAAATGTACACAGTCCCTGCTGCGGAATGTGATATTCTGGGGTGGGGGGTGCGCTTTTGTGCTGGCATGTATCAGCGGATGCGGCGACTTCTTTGAATCCAAGGCGACCGAGTTGGAATCTCAAAAGACAATTCGTGAAATAAGCAGGGTCAAGCCCGTAGCCAATGCCGACATAGAGATTCCCGCCGTTTATAAAGAACCGCCCAGGATCATCGAGGGTACGATCGGCGAAAAAACAGACGCCAAACTTTTTTACTTCACCAGGTATCACACGGTGGACAAGCTGGCCGGGCTGATCAACAACCAGTTTATCAAGAGATTCTTCGACGCCAAAGGCAAATCCAAACAGGTGGTGGACTACAACGTCAGTACAAATCCCGCGACGAATCAACTGATCGTCAGATGTCCGACGGTTGTCGACGCCGAACAGGTCCTGGCCTTCCTCGAGCAGGTCGATGTGCCCCCCATCCAGGTCAAGATAGACTGCATTATTTCGGAAGTCTACGCCGACCATACGCTTGACTGGGAGACCACTATCCAGATTGAAAACCTTTTCGGCAAGGGGATCAATCTTGGGGGCAAGATCGCCAACGGCATACTGCTGCCGGCGTTTCCAGGTGCGGCCCTGCGCGATGCGGCACGTGCGGCGTTTGGCCTGAATGTGGGATATGACAACTTCGGTAATCCTGGACACAAATTCCGGGCACTGGTGGATCTGCTCGTTTCAAGGGGTTATCTCAAAATCCTCATGAATCCGACGCTGGAAGTAATCAACGGCCAAAAGGCCGTCATCAAAATGAGCGAGCATGTACCTCTCTATGAAGTGACCGTTCTTACCGGCAGGGTAGGGGACCGCGAACTTAAAACACAGGTAGAGTATTACGATGTGATAGACTCCCTGGAGATCACTCCCCATGTCTTTGCCGACAACTATATCGGGCTGGAGATAAAGGCTCTGATCGGCTCAAAGGCTACGCCCGAAGGTGTCAAACAAGCACCGATCATCACCACAAGACAGATCACAATCAGTGAAAACAGAATCAGACAGGGAGAAAGTCTTGTGGTGGGTGGAATACGAAAGTCCGAACAGCGCTCTGTTGTCCGCGGCGTGCCATTCCTAAAAGACATCCCCCTGCTGGGAATTTTATTCTCCAGCAAAGATTTCGAACATCGCGCCAAGGAAGTACTCTTTATCCTTACCCCGACCATTTCCCACGGGGGTATCCCGAACGAAGATATGGTCGCTGACATTCAGCGAAAGCACCGCCGTGTAAAGAGCGGCGATTCGCTGATTGACAGCATCAAAGACCCGTTCGGCGCCAAGGCCTACACAGAGCTTGTTGAGGAAGAGGCGATTCATGCCGAAGTCGAGCGGATAAAAGCCGAGATGGACAAGGCCGCCGCAGAACGCAAGGTAATGGATCTCACCGAACGGCTTGAGCGTGCGGCTAAGGAGGTGGAAGAAGCCAAAAAGCGCACCGCCACGGTCAAATCCCGGGTTGAGGCTGAGGCCCAAGAGGCGACAACCGGTGCTGAATCCGCCAAGGCCGAAGCAGAAAAGGCCAAAGCAGCACTTGCGGTCGCACAGAAAGAGGCCGAAGCTGAAAAAGCCAAAGTCGCCGCCGCCGAGGCGGAGAAGGATAAGGCAGTAGCCGAGGCCAGGAAAACGGCTGAGGAAGCCGCCGCGGCAAAGATTGCCGCCCAAAAAGCCGCCGCCGAAGCGGAAGCCGCCAAGACAGCGGCCGAAAAAGCAAAGAAAGACGCCGAAGCCCAAATCCAAGCCTGGATGAAAGCCGCAAAGGAAAAACAGGAAAAGAAACGAGCAGACGATTCGCGCACGGGACCCTGAACATCACCGCGGCGGGGCAGAAAGAAAAGAGACCTGGAATGTGTTTTCACATTAAACACAAGTGGAAAAGTGCGGCAAAGCTTTCGCTGGACATGGTGGTGATCTGCGCATTCGCCGGGTCGGTTTCTTACTGCAGCGCGACGGAGGATTTTTTCGACACCCGAGCGACGGAACTGGAAAGCAAAAATACCCTGAGAGCCATAGAAACGGCACGCGAAACGCCCGACGTGAGAATCCCGCGACCGCAAATCTATACCGATCCCCCGTTAATTGTGGAAGGGACGGTGGCGGGCAAGAAAGATGCCAAGCTCTATTACTTCTCGAAGTATCATATCGTAGACAAACTCATCACGCTTTTCAATCAGCAATTTATCAGCACACTGTATGACAACGAGGGCAACCCTCTTCCCTCCGTAGAATATACGGTGGACCAGAATCCTGCAACCCATCAGTTAATCATAAGCTGTCCTTCCGTTGAGTATGCACAGGAGGTCCTGGTCTTTCTCCAACAGGTCGACGTCCCACCGATCCAGATCAAAATCGACTGTCTCGTCTCCGAGGTCTATGCCGATCACACTTTAGACTGGGAAACAACAATAGAGATTCAGAACCTCCTGGGCGAAGAGATTGCTTTGGGCGGCAAGACCAGTGACGGCGGATTACTGCCCGCCTTTCCGGGGGCCGCGCTTAGAGATGTGGCGAGATCAAAATTCGGCCTGAAAACCGGATATGTCAGAGACCCCGGAGTCCAGGGGCATGAATTCACAGCCCTCGTCGACGTTCTGGTTTCCAGGGGCTATCTGAAGATACTCATGAATCCCTCCCTTGAAGTTGTCAACGGTGAGATGGCATATTTCGAAATGACCGAGAGAGTGCCCCTCGACACGATAACTATCTCCGACCGGGAAGGCGAGCTCTATGTGAGAACGAATTATGTCGAGATCGTCGACGCTCTGCGGATTACGCCCCACGTATTCGCCGATGGCTACATCGGCCTGGAAACTTATGTGCTCCTCGGCTCAAAGATGACACCCGAGGGCGTAAAGCAGATACCTATCGTTACCAAAAGAGAAGTTACCATTGCGGAAAACCGTATCAGAAGGGGCGAAAGCCTCATAATCGGAGGCATACGCAAGGTCGAACAGCGATCCGTCGTTCGCGGCGTACCGGGCCTCAAAGATATACCGTTGCTTGGAATATTGTTCTCCAGTAAGGATTTCGAGGAGCGCGCAAAAGAAATACTCTTCATCATCACCCCAACCATTTCAACAGGCGGCCTGCCGAACAAGGATATTATTGCCGACATCCAGCGAAAACACACATCGGTAAAGAACAGCGACCTGATCGAGAACATGAAAGACCCTTTCGGCGCCGGCGCCTACACCGAACTCGTCGAACAGGAGGCCATCCAGGCGGAAGTTGGGCGACTTCGGGCGGAGATGGAAAAGGTCGTTGCCGATCGCAAGGCCGAAGAATTGTTAAAACAGATCGCCACGGCGAGCGGGCACGTCGAGGCTGAAACCACCCGGAGCGAAAGAGCCGTCGCGACGGCACAGACCGAAACCGAAGCCGCACAAGCTGCAATCTATGCCGCTAAAGCCGAAGCCGCACAGATACAGGTGAAGATCGCCGCTGCTCAGAAACTGCTCGAGGGCGAAAAGGCCAAAATCGCCAAGGCAACGGCCGAGCAGAAGCAGGCGACGGAAGCGGCAAAGATCGCCGTTGCCGCCAAAGCCGCTGCTGAAAAGGCCCAGGCCGAAGCCGTCGCCGCCAAGGCCGCTGCTGAAAAAGCCAGGGCCGAAGCCGCCGCCAAACTCGCCGAATGGATGAAAACCAAAAAAACCAACGGCGAAAACAAACCGCAAACACAAAAATGAGGGGCATCCGGTTAATGCGCAGGTCCCGACCGTCGCCCCATCTTAAGATTCCACCCCCAAAATAGGGGACGGTTACCTATTTCCCCCGTGCCTTAAAAATAGGGGACGGTGGGGCTGTTGAAAAAGCCCCAAAGGGGCGACACATATCAGCCCAGGGTGAAACCCTGGGGCACAAGATTGCACAAACAAAAGAGCCCTGAAAGGGCGATACAAGACCACCGCGATTTCAGGGCCAAACACAAACGAGTTTGCCCGTGTTTATCACGCCGGCCACTGCGCATCATGGGCAAGTCCCTCCAGCGGACAAGCCCGGCACTTTGCCTTCGGACGACAATGCTCCTTGCCGACGCGCACGAGAAGAGCGTGGAATTCGTTGAAGAGTTCCACATCGCGACGAAGATTGCTTTCGAAAAGGTCTCTGATCTGTTCGTAATCGTTGTCGAGGTCAAGCAGCCCGTGTCTTCCGAGCACGCGATACGTATATGCATCGACAACAAACACGCATCTTTCAAAAGCATAGAGCAGTATGCTGTCGGCGGTTTCCGGACCGATACCCTTGACCGCCAGCAGTTCCTCTCGCAGCCGTTCGGTATCGATCGCTCCAACCGAGTCGAGACTGCCCGCCCAGGGATCCTGATGCAGCCATTCAATGAAGTTTTTGAGCCGACGTGCCTTGACGTTGTAGTAGCCCGCCGGCCTGATAAGTCCGCTCAAGGTCGCAATGTCCAACGCCGCAAGTTTGTCAACCGTCAGGCAACCCGCCGACTTGAGATTTGAAATCGCCTTTTCCACATTGCCCCAGTTGGTGTTCTGCGTCAAAATCGCACCGACAATAATCTCAATGCGGCTGTCGCCCGGCCACCAGTGCTGAGCACCCCAGCGATTATACAGCAGTCCGTAAATCTCAGTCAGTTTCTCGGAATACATCAGGTTCCTCGCAGACAAAAAAAAACTCTGCGCCCGTGTTTTTGCTTTACCTTCTCGTCCCTGTTCCTATAATCATCCTGCAATGGCAAAGGCAAAAAAGGATAAACGAAAAGGCGCCGCCGGTCAACTGGTAAACTATCTGCGCGACAGTTATCTTGACCGAACGTCCCGTCCGGTCTATGCCCTGGCGTATCTCCTCCTGTTCATCGTCATCTATGAAATCGGCACAATGCTGATCAGCCCCGAGGTCTTGAGCCGCTCGCACGTGCGTGTCGTTTCATTCGTCTGGCTCCAAAACGCTCTCGAATACATCGGCTTCTCGCAGCGGTTTGTGTGGGTGATGCCGCCGCTTGCGGTGGTATTGATCCTGATTGGCCTTCAGATAACCAGCCGCAGCGACTGGAAGGTTTATCCGTCGGATTTCATACCGATGACCATAGAGTGTATTCTGCTCGCCATACCGCTGATTGTATTGTGTCTTGCCATGAATCGCTCGGTCGACCCTCATTCGGCTATAGGCGCCATGCAGACATCCGCCGCCGCCGAGACCGACCAGGGAACGTTCATGGTCAATATCGTCACCGGTATCGGTGCGGGAATCTATGAGGAACTGGTTTTTCGTCTCGTCCTGATTTGTATTTTAATGATGCTTTTTCAGGATCTGTTGAATCTTGACAGGACGCTTTCCGTCGTTTTGTCGATATTGATCTCCGCGGTGCTCTTCAGCCTGCACCACCACTTTTTCTTCCTCAACGGCAGCCTGCACTCCGGCGAGGCGTTTTCGTTCATGAAGTTCACCTTCCGCCTCCTGGCAGGGATATATTTCGCCGTACTCTTCGCCGTACGAGGCTTCGGAATCGCAGCCGGAACACACGCCTACTATAACATAATCGCCGCCATCCTGAACGCCATTTTCTACAACAACTAAACCAAACGTACCGCAGGCGTCTCGCCGCCAACCCTCTCTCCCCCGGCGCACGGCGGTGACCGAAAATGGTTATCGGAACCCGCCGCAGTCGCCCCGCGACACGGAGAACCTCCCCCACCAAAAAAATTTGAATTTTCTTAAAAGAATTTTTGCAACCGTTAGTCGTTTTGCTGCCCAAACTTGTGTAATCATCGTCCGATAAGCGATGTTTTCGGCCATATCAGTACTGATAATTTACTTGATTGACTGAGCACTTCCATGTAGAATACTCATATAGACTTTGAGTAAGTAAACCAGTTTGCATGGAATGACCCAATGGATTCACCAAGAACGAACCTGGCAATCAGCGAGTTGAGTTTCTCGCTGTATCAGCGGCCCCTGCACCCGGAATTGTTCGACATTTATGCCAGGCGACACCTCAAGACCGAAAAGTACGAGACGACCATCTGGGTGACCGGATGTTCGCACGTCATCAGTATTTTTACCAAAGACCTCTGCCTCACCGAGTTGATCAGCGTGCCCGCCCAGCAACTGCCCAAACGCGGACTCATCGAACGCTTCCAGTTTCGCGGCCAGCGAAACCACAAGTGCACCCTCAGTCGCGGCATGAGTTACATGACCGATTTCCAGGTCGAGAAGATGAGCCCCAATCTTTATCGCAAAAGCCACGTCGACCTCGAACGCTTCGCCCGTAACCGGGGTGTGTTCGTCCGCTTCCCCGACCTCACCGTCGACGGCCTGGAGCCTTTCAGCTACATCGACTTCGAGGCCCGAAGAGACGAGATGCACATCCACACATTCCACGCCTATCCCGATCAGGTGACCATCATAAAGACCCAGTCGCTCATCGATTTCCATTAGGCTTTTGCCACCCGGGGCGCAATCGTTTAGAAGGACTGGTATGAAACCGCGCATGCGCACGGCGAGGCGTGTTTGTCACCCCGTTGTCTGCTGCTTGTTCGCTTTCGACATCTTTTTGGCGCGGGCCTGCAGAATATCCATCTTGCTGCGGATCTCATGCGACATCCGGCTGTTGGGAAAGTCCCGCACGATCTGCTGACCGGCCTCCAGCGCGCCGGCCCACTTCCTTTCGGTTACCGCAAGAGCAAACTGCACGCCGAGGTTGTGAAGCTTTGTACGAAAGACGGTGCTTGCCGACTCCTTCAGCGCCAATCCTTCCGTGGGCGTGAGGTACATGTCCAGTTCCTTGAGTATCTCCAGGCTGCGGTCTGTGTCCTTGCTTTTGACGGCATGGTCCCACATGGCTAACAACTCGATCTTGCGTTTGTCTTTGCGCCCGCGAAGCTTGCGGGGCATGGCTTTTGCCTCTTCGGAATACGGAAATGCCCGTATGAGATTCTGGATCTGCACCGCCGCCTGGTTCCAGAGGTATTCTGCGCAGAGCTTGTCGATATGGGCGATGACCTGGCTGATGCGTTCCTTTTCGGTGGCGTTGCGGTAGCGTTCGGCAGTCTTTGCCAGTTGCTCGGCAAGCGCCTTGTACTTGTCCGTCGCAGCCATTGTCCGGATCATCGAGAATGTCTCGTCAAAATCGTGCTGATGAAGCTTTCCGAGGACCGCTTCCGCCAGTTCCATTCGTTCGGTGTCCCTGAAGGCGATTTCCTTTGCCGCGTCGCTGAGTCGCGCCGCCTGGGATACGCTGGTCAGAAGGCTGTTGTTTCGAGTGATCATTTCGACGAGATTTTCGAGTCTTTCGCCGTTTTGCTTGATGCTCTTGATGCCCTCCGACGCCAACAGCAACAGCGAGAAGAACCCGGCGATGATAGCGGAAATGCGAGCGACCCGGCCGATCATGGAGATGGTGACTTCCACAGCGCCAGGCTCACCCCCGAGGTTGTCGAGAATCGATGACGCCACCGCCATAACTACGGCGATCAGGACGAGAAAGGCAAAGAGGAAGTGCCAGGCGAACCTCCACAAGGCCACGTTCCTGAAGAGTTTGATAGCTTTCATGGTCTAAGACTCCTAATGCAACAACTGCGTATTTCCGCAGACGACTCCGGACCCGACCCTGCCCCCAAACACTCTCGTTCGGGCACGCAGCCAAGGACCATCACCATCATACCGGACTTCGCCTCTTTTGTCAATAAGTGGTGTTTTCGAGAGGCCATATAGCCATGAAAAACCTGTTATTCACCGCTTGGAAAAACCCCTCACGGCTCAAAATCGGTCAGTTTGCGCACAATCACACTTTTCATTTCATTGAGGCTAAACACGTACACCACGATGCCGTCCGATATGGCAGCGCTCTGACCCGGTGCGCGTTTTCATTGTGCGGATTGGTATTATGTGGTCTCGCTCTCAGAGTGAACGATAGCATCTTCCTTGTTTGTCTTCTTGGCGGCTTTTACCCCCTCGAATTTCAGGTGCTCTTCGTCGAGGACGGTGATTTTGATAACGCTTTTGCCCTTGAAGTCGCCCTTTAGCAGACTCTCTGAAAGCGGGTCTTCGATGTAGTGCTCGATCGCCCGCCGCAGCGGCCGGGCTCCGAACTCAGGATTGTAGCCCTTGTCAATGAGGAATTCCTTGGTTGCATCATTCAGGTCGAGATGCAGGCCATGCTCGACCAGACGCTTGAAGACCTTGTTGAGTTCGTATTCGACAATCGTTGCCAAATCCTCTCGCGTCAGCGCCTTGAACACAATCTGTGCGTCAAGGCGGTTCAAAAACTCCGGCCGGAAATGACGCTCGATTTCCTTGTTCAGCATCTCCTTCATCTTCTCGTAGTTGGCCTCTTCCGTGCGCTTGCCGAAACCGAAGCCCGACTGGCTCTTGATGAGTTCTGCGCCGATGTTGCTCGTCATAATCAGAATCACGTTCCTGAAGTCGATATGACGACCGAAGGAATCGGTGAGCCTGCCCTCTTCCATTATCTGCAGCATCATATTGTACACATCGGAGTGGGCCTTTTCAATCTCGTCCAGCAGAAGGACGGCATAGGGTCTGCGACGAATACGCTCGGTGAGTTGGCCGCCCTCTTCGTATCCCACATATCCGGGAGGCGCGCCGACCAGCCGGCTGACGTTGTGCTTTTCCATGTACTCGCTCATGTCGATCTGAATCAGGGCATCGACATTGCCGAACATAAACTCGGCGAGCGCCCTGGCCAGAAGGGTCTTGCCCACACCGCTGGGACCGATAAAGATAAAGCTGCCCATCGGGCGATTCGGGTCCTTCAGGCCGCTGCGACCGCGCCGCACCGCCTTGGCGACCGCATGAATCGCCTCATCCTGCGAGACGACCGTATTGTGAAGTTCCACCTCGAGTTCCAGAAGTCGCTGGGCATCCTTCTTCTCCAGACGTGTCAGAGGAACACCGGTCATCTTGCTGACCACCTCGGCGATGACCTCCACATCGACCTTGCCGGCAACTTCGTCGCTCTTTTCCTGCCATTCCTGCTGCACACGCGACTTGTCATCCAGAAGAGTCTGGGCCTCATCACGCAATGCCGCAGCCCGTTCGTAGTCGGCGTTCTTGACGGCGGCGTCTTTTTCCTTCTGCAGGTCGGCAATCTTCGTCTCGATTTCGGCTAAGTCCGGCGGCGGCGTCATGTTCTTCAATCGAATACGCGCACCTGCCTCGTCAATCACGTCGATCGCCTTGTCCGGAAGACACCGACCCGATATGTAGCGTGAAGAAAGTTCAACCGCCTGATACAGCGCCTCGTCCGTAAACTTGACCTTGTGGTGCTGCTCATAACGGTCGCGCAGGCCCTTGAGAATATCGACAGTCTCGTCCTTGGACGGGGGCTCCACCGGAATCGTCTGGAATCGACGCTCCAGCGCCGCATCCTTCTCGATGTACTTGCGATACTCGTCATACGTCGTCGCTCCGATACACTGAACCTCACCGCGTGAAAGCGCCGGCTTCAGCACGTTCGAGGCGTCAATTGCGCCTTCTGCGCCGCCTGCACCGACCAGCGTGTGGAGTTCATCGACAAACAAAATGACGTTGCGGGCCCTGCGGACCTCGTTGATCACCGCCTTGATGCGCTCCTCGAACTGGCCCCGATACTTTGTGCCCGCAACCATCATCGCCAGATCCAGGACGACAAGCCGTCGGTTCTTCAGTATCTCGGGCACTTCATTCTTGATTATCAGTTGAGCAAGCCCTTCCACAATCGCCGTTTTGCCCACACCGGCCTCGCCCAGGAGGACGGGATTGTTCTTGGTTCGCCGGCAAAGTATCTGAATCAGACGCTCGATCTCGTTTTGCCTGCCGATGACCGGATCGAGTTCGTCCTTGGCGGCAAGTTCGGTGAGGTCTCTTCCGAAACTGTCCAGGGCAGGCGTCTTGCTCTTCTGTTTCTGACCCGCACCCGGTGTCATCTTCATCCCCATGCTCTGGTAGGCGTTGTCAACGCCGGCGCCAAGGAGGTTCAGGACCTCCTGGCGAACATCTTCAAGCTTCAGACTGAGATTCATCAGAACCTGAGCCGCAATGCCCTCCGTCTCACGAAGCAGACCGAGCAGAATGTGCTCCGTGCCCACATAATTATGGTTCAACGCCCGCGCCTCTTCGATTGCGTACTCGATGACCTTCTTCGCCTTGGGCGTCTGGGGCAGCTTGCCCATCGTAACCATGTCGGGACCGCTCTTGACAAGCTTCTCTATCTCAAGACGAAGCTTCTTGATATCCACATCAAGGTTCTTGAGGACATTGGCGCCCACGCCGCTGCCCTCCTTGACCAGGCCCAGGAGAATATGTTCAGTTCCGATGTATTCGTGATTGAACCGCTGGGCCTCCTGGTTCGCCAGCGCCATAACCTTTCTCGCCCGGTCGGTAAAACGCTCAAACATAATTGCCTCTTCCTTCTGGCCTATTGCTTATAAAAGTGTCTGCCTCAAGACGTCGGATTCTACCATACTCACAGGAACTGTCAAACAATTGTGCCCCGATATCGGCCTCTCTGGGCGTCCCGAGCCTGCAGGCCGTAATTTATATGCCCCATGCTCACAATTGTTCGCTCATTAGCCGCAGTGTTTTTTCGTGAACGGGTGCCGGTATTTTCCACTTGTACTATCGACATAATCACCCCCCGACTTTGGCAGGACGGGCCAAAAAACGCACTTTTCCCCCAACATCGGCCATGCCCGTGCTTATGATGAAAAAAAACCCGCGCCGGAAATACCTCGAAAATCCCCTTTTTATGGTTCGACAGGAAAAAAACTGCGATCAAACACTATCCTCTGTCTTCCAGCAGCTTCTTGAGGTAGGCGTTTTCCCGCCGCGTTGCCTCCAGATCAAACAGAAGGTATTTGATGCTGACCCGAAGATAATCCAGCGACTCCTGAAGATTGTGGACGTTTTTCTTCAGTTGCTTCTGTGTCTCCTGAGTCTTCTTAGCCAGCAGGATCAGTTTCTTCTGCTGGGAGTTCGGCGTGGCCCCGATTTCATTGACCAGCTCGCTCAGTTTTTTCCCAAAGAATGCCTCGTTCATCGTTTACCCTCTTTCTTGCCCGCGCGCTACTCATTGTTATCTCCCCGTACCGGGACTATCCGAACACACCCCCTTTAAGAGCAACAACTATGCCACTTGCACCACCGGCTGCGATACTACCTCCAAAACAAGCCAGGAACGGCCATTCGGACTCAAACTTAGAGTCTGAGCCCCATCCATCCGATAAAGAACGTTGTATTGATTAAACAACCGCGTTTCGCATTTTCAACACACCGCCGACGCAAAAACCCCCCACCAGAGCATAAACACCATCCATATCTATACTTACGACCCATGTTGCCCCAAATCAACACCCCTCTATAACTCAACAATCCAATAAACAATAATCAGGTTCATCACCCCTTGCTGTTGTCCACAAAGACAGTATAATAAAGCCGATTAGCGATTATAACGAAAGGACACAAAAACCATGCCCCCACCGCAGGACATTGTCGATCTGATCGCCAGATTCGCCCGCAACATCGACGCCTATAAGACAGGCCGATATAACGAAACGCAGTTGCGGCGCGAATTTATCGACCCGTTCTTCACCGCCCCAAAGCAAAGACCCCCGACGAAAAAACCGCCCTCCAAAGACAAATCACCGCCACCGACAACCAAATAGACCAACTCGTATATGAACTCTATAACCTAACCCCCGAAGAAATAAAAATCGTCAAGGACCCCACAAACTGAGTCCCCCCCCCCTCACGACACTCCTTGTTCTTGTCACGAGCACAGTTTGTCGATCATTTCCTCTGTCCAAGCCCCCACCCACCTTTTATCTGTTCCGCATCGGGCATATTTGTATTTACTGGATCCTCGGAGGAGACCACAGCAATCTTTCCACTTTGCCGTGCTTCCCGGAATTGAGCACAGTGGATTCCTTGGGCAAATTCTCTGGAGTAAAGGATTTTAGTGTCTAAATCATTATGTTCTAAAAATGATATTAACTTTTCCTCCCATATGGTTTTTTGGTCGTATCCTAAAACAAATAAATCTGGCTTGAATTTCAACACAGATTTGAGGGCCAGATTATAAGAGTCATAGTGGATATGGCTCGCTAAGCCCAACTTTTCTAGATTTGTCCTCCGGCTGCTCCAATCTACCGGGATGTAGTTCTTGTTTCTGAAAACTTCAAGCTCCGGTATCAATATGACATGTAATTCATCGCAAATTGATCTAATACTTTGCAAGAATTGCTTGTGTCCATCATGAACTAGGCTGAAAGTTCCCCAAGTAAATGCTCTAATCATCCGTGACGTCCTAACATTGGTGTGCCAAATCGGTGAGGTATTTAACACACCCTTTTCTAATTCTAGAAAAATGCTCTTTGTGTTCGCCAAAAAAGTCGGGATCTGAATCAGAGACCTTCAATATATCGCTGAAAAAACCTTTTACCAGAGGCTCTAATTTCCTTGTATACAAATCACCAATACCATTTTCCAACTCTACACCGCTCTTAGCACGGAGTTCTTTGACATCCCCTTCGATAGCGTCGTAAGGAAAACACACAATTATATCTGAAACTGATTCGTTAAAATAATCTGACCTTCTGTATCCTTCATGAACATCGCCTCCATAGATCATATGTAAATGAGGAGCAAGGTCAAATAGACTTTTTGGCCTTTCATCAATTTCATCAAAAAATATTTTGCTCTCGAAATCTTGACTTTTCACAGCAGGTATGATTTCTATGTCGTAGAATACAGAGTCTTTATCCATCCCTGCTTTTTGAGCGATTTCGTGCTCGAGTCCCTTTAACTCTACCCATTTTCCCTCCACCTCTCTATATGTTTGTAATGCTGCCTTATGATTTCGGATGAAGACATGTGAGCACAGATGAATTTTCTCATACAGAGTTCTGAATTTCACTCTTTTACTTATGTCAAACCCCAAACCCCGTTTCTCAGAAAACATAGTCAAGAGTTCATTGTCAGTCAGAAAACAAATCTCTTCAGGGGCACATTGCAGGGCATTAAGCCCTCTTATAATTAATTCTTGAGCACTCCTATGTACACTATTATGGTATAATCTTCGGTAGACTAAATTCCTAGCTTGCAACAACGTCTCCAGTGCAGGCACAGCTTCGGTTCTCAAAAACAACTTATGCTTATCTTCACGCTTTTTAAGAATCAAATTGCTGACTATTTCCCCTATATCAATGTTTCCGGTATTAACGCCTGAAAAATAGGCATCTCTTTTGAGATAATCTAAACGGTCCAAGCCATAAGAAGATGCAATAATGTCTTTAAGGAAGTAGTACTTATTGTTTAACTCCGGCGAGCCTAGGTCAGGAGGATTACCAGAGGCAATATTATATATATTCATGGGCTTCAAAAGTGCTATATTCTCAAAATCAGACCCTGATTCACTAAAGCTGGTTTTTATTCTTTCCAAAACTGTTTTAATCTGCGTGTAGTATGGTTCATTGATATCAATTCCAGTGCCATTTTGACCAGTTATTAGTTTCTTTGCCATCTTTTCATGGGTCCAGTCCTTGAACTTCTTTTCTCTTCTACAAAACATCTCGAATATATGACCAAATGGCCCATGACCAACATCATGAAAGAGCGCTGCCAGACTTATTGAAGCTTCAAGAACTGGATTTATCTTGGGAGCGTCTGTATCGGATTCGACAACCAATTCTCTGAGTCTATTGAACAGTAGTGATGCCAAATATGCAGTCCCAACACAATGGTCAAATCGAGTATGTACTGCACCACGAAATGTAAGATAAACTGTGGATAGTTGCTTTATCCCTTGAAGTCGCTGAAAAACGTCCAAATCCATCGCTTCTCTCAAATAGTAGGGAAGTGGTACGTATCCGTAGAGGGGGTCATAATAAAGCCCTGTGCCTTTTCTTGGTACCTTCTTTGCAAACTCAGAAGTAAGTGGAAATTTCATTTATGGCTCCTTTTATAAGTTTACTAGAGACATTTTACGTATGTAAACCACCTTATTGAGTTCTTCCATTTTTTTGTTTTCGGCTTTGCCCTTCTTTTTCTTTCCCGTACATCCTACTTATTATGAATGAAACCTAAAATTATAGACATCCTTTTTGTTCGATTTTAGAGCAATTGCCGTTCCTTAAAAAAGAAACTATTTAGGTGTTTTACCAGCAGCTTGACATGACGGGCAAATATGAACGTCAACATAACCTTCGACGTGCCAGCCTTCTAGGCCAGCAGATGGTGCGTGGTCGTCTCTTTTTTCGGTTTCTGCACCGCATACTTCACAACGATACCACCATTTCTTACGCTCGACATCTTGCATAAACATGGTAAACCTCCTTTATAATTGTATCATTTATATATATTACGAACTTAACATAGATTATGAATCATAGAGTTCATTTAAGGTACCAGCTAAATTTAAGATACCAGCACCATTTTCGCATCTTTCCCCAACAAAACCCACCTGTCGCGTCGCGTGCCGAGTCGAAGCCAAACGCGAAGACTGGAAGGCTTCACCGTAGAAGGAACAACCCATTAGCCCAAAACCATCTCTCCAAACGTTGAGCAACGCGAAATCCCCCGCGGCGGATCCCAAACCATCCCACCCCGTCCCGTCAATCATCCCGCGCCAACCCGCCCCCGTCAAGGAAAAACGTGAATTAAAGCTCCGCGGTACCGTTTCAAGCAACCACTCTCAATTTTAAGTTATGGCTTTTCGCTCTCCGCGTTACCTTTTCCGCTTTTCACCCCTCCACCCC
>SDBV01006494.1_pt1 | contig 16190 bp, 10 predicted proteins | sample 2277081 | NCBI WGS metagenome assembly SDBV01 (sample SAMN10402039, study PRJNA504765) | marine sediment metagenome | isolation source: marine sediment core GS10_PC15, 223 cmbsf | place: Arctic Ocean: Southern Knipovich Ridge | collected 2010
GTTTACTTCTTCCAAGCTTGGAAGAAGGTGAAGCTGAGCATATAAGAATGAGGGTGAGCACTGATCTCAACATACTGAGAGAACAAGATGTTTCTAGAAATAGAAGGTACCAGATTTTGTGTAATGATCCTTCCCTTGGGAGAGATTTTGTCTCGTTACTCTATTATGATCACTGCAACGGACAGACCCTTGATGCTGATGCTTTAAACATCCTGAAAGTGTGGCAACATACTACTGTTGAAATGCTCAAATCACTATTGGGAGAGATTGCGCGAAGGCGTAGATTAGACGAGGTTCTTAATCCTAGAGCTTTTGAGGGAAATTTCGGGGAACTACTATTTAGTTGCAATGAGAGTCTTCTAGCCCCTCATAGTTTGCTTACGAATTTTTTGAACAGTGAGTGGGTAACCAGTTTTTAGTAGATCAACTATCATGAAGCTTTTAAACTCATATGTGTATAGATGATTACAACCATGCTATAGCATTGCAATGGTGGAAAGAGCATTTTTGGCTATGGTCTATCTTCGTAAGGGTTATTGTTTTGACGATCCCTTCGTGTTAAGTTGGGAAAATTCTACAAACAGTTACCTGTTTATGAAAACAAGCTGATGAAGACACAAATCAATCAAGAAATGCTTCAATGATCTTAATAACTATGTCTCTATAGTTAGCTTCTAGAGCCCATGAAAGAGCTGTTTCACCCCGTTCATTTTCTCTAGATAAATTGGCTTCAGCCTTGATGAGTTTGTAAACTACTTTAGGGAGCCGGGGGTTAGATTTCCCATTAAAAAAATAATAAGGACGCCCAATCGCATTCATAAGAGGGGTGTTACCTTTTGTATCTTGGGTATTTATGTTAGCGCCATGATCTATGAGAACAAGAGAGAGTTGAGGAAACCCCATACTTATTGCTAAGTTCAAGGGAGTCGTGCCATCTTCATCGGTAGCATTGACGTCAGCTCCTCGTTTTATAAGCAGCACAGCTGTATAGAGGAGTTTCTTGTTTATCGCTACTAAAAGAGGAGTTGTTTCCCAACTCAATCCTTTGGTATTAATATCTACTCCGCGGTTTAAAAGCCGATTGTAAAGTCTTCCGAGTTTACAATGTAAAGCTGTTAAGAGGGGAGTTCTTCCATCGGCATCTTTCACTGAGATCCGAGCTCCACTTTGAATGAGCACAAGACAGAAGTCTTCATCTTTGTGCATAGCAGCTATGATGAGCGGTGTAACGTTATCTTTATTGCAAGCATTCACGTCGGCACCCTTATCTATAAGCTTTAAGCATAGATCAAAGAACATTCTACGTGTTGCTAATAAAAGGGGAGTATCGCCATCGATGTCACGATTGTTATTTACCTCTGCGCCATGATCTACGAGCATAGTTGCTAGCTTTTCGTTTCTTGTACGGTATTGTAATGACATAATAAGGGCCGTTTGACCACTCATGTCTTTAGCATTAACGTCAGCACCAGCTTCTATAAGTAGTTTGGCGATGCGGGCGCGTTTATAGTCGATAGCTATCATAAGTGGCGTTTGACCTGCGGCGTCTCTATGATCCAACTGAATGCCTTTTTTTATGAGAGCAGCAACTACTTCTGTACACTCAAGGCAATATTTATCACTGACATATCTTACTGCTGTAAGCAGAATAGCAGGTTTAGCATTAACGTCAGCACCAGCTTCTATGAGTTTAAGACTAAGTTTATTAAGCTCACGATTTATGGCTAGCATTAGGGGAGTTCTCCCGTGCTCATCTGTTACGTTTACCTCAGCTCCATTCTCAAGGAGAATTAGAGCTACTTCTTCATGACCATATTGCGTGGCAACGTAGAGTGCCGTTTCTCCATTTATTCGCTTAGCATTTACCTTAGCGCCATGGTTAAGCAGAGAGATGACTAATTCTTTATTGCCACGATTAGCGTGCCAGATAAGAGCGCTACCTGAATTAATGTTTACGTCAGCTCCGTTATCAATGAGCAGTTGAGAACATTCCGTGTGTTCGCCACATGCCCACAGTAGTGCTGTTCCACCACGCTTATTTTTCATATCTACATCGGCCCCATGCTCTATAAGGACCTCGCATACTTCAACAAGGCCATGCATTGTGGCTTGTATTAGGGGAGTATTTCCCCGGTAATGTTCTCTTGCATTTGCCTCAGCGCCTTTTTCAAGAAGAGCTTTAACTTGTTCAGCGGTTCCTTTTGATTGTATACAATCAAAAAGTTCAGTATTAAGTTCTATCTGAGCAAGTTTTTCTGAGGGAGACATGCATGGACTGCTTTTATCTTCTTCTTGTTTACAGACTATAGTCATGGCAGAGAGATTCATGAAGGGGGCGCTTGTAATAATTACTACAAGGGCTAGCTTGGTAAGCTTCATAATTTCCTAATGTTATGTATCAGTATACCTCTGTATAGTACTTCAAATAGGTTTTTTGTCAAAGTTTGAAGCATTTTTGTGGTAAGACTTACCATGTTCTAAGGTATGAAAAAATACTCTAAACACAAATACCATTCAAACTTCTTGTTTTTCTGTTTTTTAAGAAGAAGGTCCTTAAACGAAATAATGTCATATGGTTCCGACATTCCCGTGATTTAATTTTAAACAAGAATAATATTTGATAGGCCCATATAATCTGTGCATTCCTAGAAGATGCTATCTTTAACTGATAAAAAGAACAAATTCTTCACAACATTATCGACAAGTACAAAAAACAAGTAATCCAATCAAGTGCTTTTAATGGTGTCAAATTTAGTGATGGTCCATTCTATCACTCTTTTAAGTATTATGAATTCTATATTTGAATTCGCGGGAATGTCGGGTTAAGCCCTACTATCGGTGGAAAGAGCATTTTTGGCTATGGTCTATCTTAGGAAGGGTTATTATTTTGACGAGCCCTCCGTGTTAAATATGAAAACAAGCGTATGAAGACACAAATCAATGATTATTCCTTCAAGTACCTTTCAAGAGATGCTTCAACGATTTTAACTGCTGTGTTTGTTTGGTTAGCTTTTAGGGCCCATGAGAGAGCTGTTTCACCCTGTTCATTTTCTATAGAAGAATCGGCTCCAGCAGCGATAAGTTTGTCAACTACTTCAGGGAGCCGGATTTTAGATTTCCCGTACCAAAAACTAGTAGGATACCCAATCGCATTCATAAGAGGGGTGTCTCCTTCCGCATCTTGGGCATTAATGTCAGCGCCATGATCTATCAGCAGGAGAGAGAGTTGAGTAAGCCTGTTACGCATTGCTAAGCCCAAGGGCGTTGTGCCATACATATCGGTAGCATTGACGTCAGCTCCTCGTTTTATAAGCAGGGCAGCTGCATCGATGAGTTTTTTATCTATCGCTACTAAAAGAGGAGTTGTTTCCCAACTACATCCTTTGGCATTAATATCTACTCCGCGGTCTACAAGTTGGCAGTAAACCCTACTGAGTCTATGATGTAAAGCTAATATGAGGGGAGTTTCTCCACTGTTATCTTTCACTGAGATCCGAGCTCCATGTTGAATGAGCGCAAGACAGAAGTCTTCATTTCTGCTTCTAACAGCTCTGAGGAGCGGTGTCTCGTTATTTTTATCGCAAGCATTCACGTCGCCCCCCTTTTCTATAAACTTTAAGAATAGATCAAAGTACCCACAACGTATTGCTAATAAAAGGGGAGTATTGCCGTAGATGTCATGGCCTTTACTTACCTCTGCCCCATGATCTACGATCATAGTTGCTAGCTCTTTGTTGCTTCTAGGGTATTGCAATGACATAATAAGCGCCGTTTCCCCTTCGTTGGTTTGAGCATTAACGTCAGCACCAGCTTCTATGAGTAGTTTGGTGGTGTCTGGGAGTCTATAGTTGACAGCTATCATAAGTGGCGTTTGACCTTCGGCGTCTCTATGATCCAACTGAATGCCTTTTTTTATGAGAGCAGCAACTACTTCTGTATCCTCATAGCAATATTCATAACGGGCACGTTCTACTGCTTTATGCAGAATGTCAGGTTTAGCATTAACGTCAGCACCAGCTTCTATGAGTTTAAGACTAAGTTCTTTAATGGTCTTGCTTATGGCATGCCAAAAGAGAGGTGTCCCGTACCTATTTGTTACGTTTACTTCAGCTCCCTTCTCAAGGAGAATTAGAGCTACTTCTTCATGGCCACTTTTCGTGGCAACGTAAAGTGCTGTTTCTCCATTTCTTAGCTTAGCATTTACCTCAGCGTTATGCTCAAGCAGCAAGACGACTAATTTTTTATTACCACGTTCAGCGTGCCAAATAAGGGCGGTATAGCCATTACCTAATTGAATGTTTACGTCAGCTCCGTTATCGATGAGCAGTTGAGAACATTCTGTGTGTTCGCGTGCACAAATTAGTGCTGTTACACCATGCTCATTTTTTATATTTACGTCGGCCCTATGCTCTATAAGGACCTTGGACACTTCAATAAGGCCTTGTCTTGCGGCTTCCATTAGGGGAGTATTTTCCCGGTAACTTTCTCTTGCATTTACCTCAGCGCCTTTTTCAAGAAGAGCCTTAACTTGTTCAGCGGTTCCTTTTGATTGTATACATTCAAAAAGAGCCTTATTACGTTCTATCTGAGTAAGTTTTTCTGAAGGAGACATGCATGGACTGCTTATATCTTCTTCTGGTTTACAGACTATAGTCATGGCAGAGAGATTCATGAATGGGGCGCTTGTAATAATTACGCCAAGGGCTAGCTTGGTAAGCTTCATAGTGTTCCTTATGTTATATATCAGTATACATCTGTATAGTACTTCAAATAGGTCTTTTGTCAAACTTTGAACTATTTCTGTGGTAAGACTTACCATGTTCTAAGGTATGAAAAAATACTCTAATCGACAGATTACTGAACTTGGAGGTAGGCATCAATGGTAAAAGTTTGCGGATTATAAAAGTGCTATACTCCGCAAACTTTTGATTTTGAAAGTAGTGAAATCCTAAAACAGCCATTTGGTAGGTATTTTGAGGTTTGAAAATCATGAAAAACTTTTTGAGCTTTTTCTATTTATACTCCGCAAACTTTTGATACCCTAAAAATAAAAGCTATAAATAAGAAAAATTAACCACTTCAGCTGTTAATTACTCATGGACAACGCTGCGCTTTATAAGTATAGTTATGATTGAAATGATACTTTGCTGGATGCTACTTATGAGACATTATATCTTCCTTCTTCTACTCATTGCTTTTACTGGCGCCATTCACTCTATGGACGTTAGGTTAGAGGTGGCGGCTAGCTCAGACCTTGATGAAACTACTCCTCTTAAAATGAGCAGAAACAGAGAAAGAAGAGTATATGAGGATGTTCCTGAACAAATCAACGATCAAGTTGAGCGAGAGAGAGAAGAAGCTGTTAAAAAAGCTTTGCTCGTTAGTTTTGGATTAGTATACTTGGTGTTTGGGTGGGATTACACTTTGAACAAGATTTTGGGTATATAGTGATCTCCCTGTAATAAATTTAATCCGTTTGAATAATTATCCATACTGAGCTATTCTTAAAGGCATACATTTATTATACAAGGGCATATATGCAATCGAACGTCAAAAAATACGTACTCTCCAACGGATTAACCGTACTCATCAAACAGTCTTCATTACTGCCTAAGGTATCAGTACAGCTCTGGTACAATGTAGGCTCCAAGGATGAAAAGACTGGAGAAAGGGGCATTGCTCATTTGATAGAGCACATGATATTTAAAGGCACAAAGAAGCTCTCTGAGTGTGATATCAGTATGATTACCCATAAGTTATCTGGCTATACTAATGCGTTTACCTCATATGACTACACCGGCTATCTGTTTGACTTTCCGTCACAGCAGTGGGAAGAAGCTCTTACTATGCTTGCTGACTGTATGCATAATGCTACGTTTAAGGAAGGTCATTTGAATTCTGAGCTTAAGGCAGTTATTCAAGAGCTTAAGATGTACAAAGATAACTATACCTCTTGTGTAGTAGAGGAGCTGGTAGGTTTGATGTTCCCTGACCATCCATACCATCATCCTATCATTGGCTACAAACAGGACCTGTGGTGTCTTGAAAGAGATGCGTTAGTTAACTTTTATAAAAGGCACTATATCCCTAACAATGCTACGTTAGTTATTGTAGGTGATGTAGATGAAGAGAAAGCTCTTGAGCAGGTGAAGAAAGAGTTTGGGCAGCTGACTGAGAACAAGGACTATAAGAAAGAGATCTTTTATCATGGCTGTGATCTACAAAGTAAGTCGGTTACGCTCTATCGTGATGTTAAGATACCCAGTTATATTCTAGCCTGGGAAGTGCCAGGAGCTGCGGCACAGACTACGTATATTATTGATATTGCTTCCTGGATACTTGGTCTTGGTAAGGGCTCACGCTTATACAAAAAGTTGGTCAATGAAGAGCAGTTGGTTACCGATCTTGATGTGTTTACCTATGACCTGTTTGATGCAGGAGTATTCTTTGTCTACTTCCAACCAAAAGATGGCGCTGACGTAAGTAAGATTATTAATCTTATTCAACAAGAGCTTACTGATATTGCTAAGAATGGCGTACTTGATCATGAGTTAAGCCGTGCCATAAAACAGGTTGAGTCTGAGCATATGAGCTTACTTGAAAGCTTTTCAAAGCAGGCCTATGCTATCGGTAAGTTCTACTTAGCAACGGGTGATGAGAACTACGTGTATACCATTACCGATGAGCCTAAGGAACTGTTAGCTCAAGATATACAGGAGTTTGTGAAGGACTACTTACGTCCTTCCTTGAGATACCATGGGGCAGTACAGCCCCTAGCCGAGGGTGAAAAAGACCAGTGGCTTAAACTCCAGGATATCTCAGATGAGGAGGATGCACGTATCTTAGATGGCCGTACACGGCATGAAGGACTTGAAGATGGGTGTTATGTCAAAGACGTTGACGTACATCCTCCTAAGCCGTTTATGTTCCCTAAAGCAATAAAGATTGAACTCACTAATGGCCTTAAAGTTCTGTACTTCCAAAATGACGAGATACCAAAGGTTGATATAGCTATAGACTTTATGGCAGATCAGCAATATGACCCTGCAGGTAAAGAAGGCTTAAGTGCCATGATGGCTGCCCTCTTATTAGAAGGTACCAAGAACTATCCGGGCAACTCATTTGCCGATACGGTTGAATCATATGGTATGAGTATTGATAGTACCCCCGGCTATCTCAGAATGAGTTGCTTAACCCAAGACCTCCCAAGGGCCTTAGCGTTTCTTAATGAGATGCTTACTGAAGCTACGCTAACCAAAGAATCTATTGAGAAGGTACGCATCCAGATGCTTGCTGGTCTAAAAGAATTCTGGGATACCCCCATGCAGATTGCGGGGCAACTAACCCGTCAAGCCATTTATAAGAACCATCCCTATGCTCAGTCCCCTATGGGAACTGTTGAGGGAGTTAAAGCCCTTACACATGATGACGTGCTTGCCTACTACAAGCAGTATATAAGCCCCAAAGGGGCCCGTCTTGCTCTTGTAGGTGATATTGGAAACTATGAGATTAGCAAAGAACTTGAGACGGCGCTTGCTAGCTGGCAGGGTGATGTTGTTCACCAGATTGAGTATCCTGAGATAGAGCCGGTCAAGTGGCATGAATTTGATCATCCTTTATTACGAGACCAAACGGTGCTCAGTTATGGCGCTCTTTCCGTAGCACGGGATAATAAAGACTTTGATAAGTTACTCTTGTTTGATCAGGTATTTACGGGTGGGGTATTAGGGTCTATGGCCTCCCGGCTGTTTGATCTACGTGAAGAGACGGGGTTGTTTTATACGATTGGTGGTTCTTTACTCTCACGAGTGGATACCGAACCAGGTCTTATTGTTGTAAGGACCATTGTTTCTAACGATCGTCTTAAAGAAGCTGAAGTTGCTATTGAGCGGGTGATTAATACCGCCATTAATGAAGTAACTGATGAAGAGTTTACTGATGCGCAGCAGGCCATCATCAATTCATTGGTGAATGCGTTTTCAACTAATCAGCACACGGCAGGAACACTGTTGCAGGTTGATAAATATAACCTCCCAGAGGACTATTTTGATGAGCGTGCAGCGCAGCTTGCAACGGTTACTAAGCAGCAGATGCAGGACGTAGTTAAGAACTACCTAAACACCGACAGGTTTGTACTTATTAGAGTAGGTCGTAGATCTATTAAAGGGTGATACTCATCTTCTTGGCTAACATGCGTGGCGTCATACCTGCGGCATTTTTTGCCTCAGCATCAGCACCCTTAGCGAGTAACTGTCTACAAATAGTTGCTATACAAATATCTACTAATTGACACTTCACCGCGAGGTGGAGCGGAGTGATCTTATGTTTACCGGCTACTGTGACGTCAAGAGTTGGCTCTTGTAATAGACGCGTAATAATAGCAAGGGAGCTCTTTTTGGTTGTCTCATCAGCTTGACCATACTTAAGCAGTGCAAGAATCAGTGGTGAGTTATGATCCCTAGTAAGACTATTAGGATCAGCTTTGTAATTAAGAAGTAACTCTACTAAAGGGCTATCACTCAGAAGGATTGCCTTATGAAGGCAGGTATAGCCATGGGCTTTTTCAGCACCTAAGGTTAGAGCTCCTCTAGCTAGAAGAAGCTCAGCTGCTTCTTTATTTCCTTGAGAGACTACTTGATAGAGTGCTGTTTCACCACAGATATCAACTGCATTCAAGGTACTGCTATCAGTAGCGAGAAGAAGCGTGATGAGAGGAACACTACCCACCATTGCAGCTTGCATAAGAGGGGTTGTTTTATCGTCATTAGTGAGGGTAGTATCTGCCCCTTGTTGCAAAAGAAGACGTACGGTGTCACATGAGTTGATAGCTAGTGCTGAAATGAGTGGGGTAGTATTACTACCTGCTGTATTAAGTTCTTTGGGGGTGTTTTTATAGGTCCGGATCCAACAGGCAATGAACGGTTCACCGCTGAGCTCACAAGCGAGAATAAGCTTGGTCATGCCGCTGTCACGGTACCGTTCATACAGTGCTTCTATCGCCATGGCATGCCAGTGGCTATTTGTTATGCCCTTAATAGTGAGTAGTGCTTCATCTCGTACCTTTTCAAATTCAGTGTTTTGAGGTGCTATGACATAACAGATGATATGCTTTATTACGGGTTTTGGCAGTGCTGGTAAATAGGTCACTTCACTCGCGTGTAGCGGCCAAAGAGTTGCGGTGAGTGCTAGTATATATGATATACGCATGGGATATACTCGTTAGGTTTACTAGATGCTACCCTTATGAGTATATCCCTACTTTTTCTAAACAGCAAAAAAAAGAGCGCTATAAGCGCTCTTTAGTAAGACTGGTTGTTGTTACTGATAAAGTTCTTGTAGATTTGTGCCCAGTTTGTCATATGACATGTTTTTGGGATCAATAAACTGGATGTGATTTCTGCGTAACCAGCGTCTTATTTCTGCAGTAAAGGCATGCTTTGATATAATAGCGTATGTTTTACCGTGGAGCTGGGCAATAGCCTGTTGATCCTCAAATTGCTTGTAGCATTTATTTCTCCTACCAGTGTTGCATCTGCTCCAATTTATATTTTTGCATTCAAGAGCACAGGTCCTTGTGGTCGCATCAAACTCACGATTACGATCTTTGAGCTTGTGTGAAAGATGGGTGCTGAGTGTCTGCAGCGAATCTTCTTTGCAGTTAAAAAGGCATAAGCCAACTTCAATCTCCCAGCGATAGCCCTGAGCTCTGTTTCTGGTTTGCGGTTGATAGGCGTAGGCGCAGTAGTTAAGGAGCGTCTCCATAAAGCTCTCATAAAGAGCCCCTTTGAAAGCTTCTTGTGCCCGCCTGAACAGTTCTTTCATGGTAGTATCATGCTCGAACGTAGTAAAGAGAGAAAAGGTACACTCATGAGAGATACGTTGCAGGCCAGGAATCTTTTGGCATGCTTGATTACAGTACACCAGTCGCTTGGTATACGCTGCCAGTTCACTCGTCAGTGTTTGTTTTGCCGCGTCTTTATCGACTTTCGCAAGGTCCAACAGGACTTTCTTGGCACGTTCAAGCTCATAACAAAGAGCTTCATGGCTTTCTCGAGCTTCTTTTGCCTTTGTTACTGCTTTTCGGCGTTGGTCCTTTTTTGAGGCTAATTGGTTCTCAATGGTGACGAGCGCTTGCTGCTTTTTGGTAGAGTTTGATCGCCTTTGTATTTTTTGCTTTTTTTGAATACAAAGATTTACGAGTTGCTTTTTTTCCCGCACGAGTGCTTCAGCTTCTTTCCAAATGCTTAGTGCTTGATCACAATAGTCAAATAACCACTCTAGGTGAAATAGTGCATCAAGGTACGTATCAGTTGAATCAGTGAACTCATTATTAAGGAACTGTTGATACAGATCTCTATATTTCTTACATGAATGGGTGGCAAGGCATTCTTTATACAAGTTATCGTAGTTCATATATGAATAGTAGGCGTCTTCTACACGATGTACAAAGGCATAAGAACGAATTTTTAGGAAATCTGTTGCCATAGCGCAGAGCTGGTCTATCTTCTGAGATAGTTCAGCTATTGCAGGAATACTTTCTGAGTTGTGCGAACTGCCAAGATCTGGAAAGCTCTTGAGCGATGCTGAGTTACAGCAGAGCCTCATGATAGTAATAAGGCCTTGTGTAAACTCTTTGCAGAGGGGAGTTTGGCTAAATTTTAGTGCCTCATCATCTTCAACTAACACGCAGGTATAATTCTTCAAATCCTGAAGCTTATCTTGAATAGTATCGTCAAGAAGCCGGCTGGATTCAAACTCTTCAAATATAGCAAACACTTCAGGAAGGCGTACAGAACCTAAGAGGGCTTCTAGATCTTCCACGATATGTCTATCGAGCGCCCTACTTTCAAAATTTGGCTCAGTACTTTTGGTAAGTTCTTTGCGTTGTCGTGCATGTATTTTTCTGCCATTTCTCCCCGTATTCATAGCCAAGGCTGGTGAGGCAAAGAGCCCACCAAGGAGTAAGAGAGAAAATAGTGATGTATAATTCATAAGTCCCTTTGTTGCTTTATATAGTATTCTAATTGTACTATTATTTATAATAATTGTCAAATGATTGCTGGGGTATAGTGTTATCGTAAGGTGCCCTGATGCGGGGGCTCACTAAATGTTTGTCCTGGTCGGCCTATGCGCTCTTCTGAGGGTTCTTTGGCTCCTTTTTTGCGAAGCTCTTGAGCACTATGGTCGTTGAACGCCTTTTGGGCTATCTGTAGGGGGGTAATACCATACTTTCCTGGTTCATTCATCGCAATACTAGGGCATTGCAGAAGTAAGTTGAAGATAGGGTTTTGCTTCTTATGGGGGGTGCTTGTAGTCCTTTGGTGTTCTATTTCTAAGAGTAACGCAAGAATAAGGGGGGTAGAGCCTTGAGTAGTCTTAAGGTTAGGATCTGCCTTATAGTATAAAAGAAGGCGCACAAGGCGTGAAGAATCGTTACTTATGGCGGAGTGTAATGGGGTAAACCCTTCTTCATATTCTGCAAGGTCAGAAGAAGCCATATGCTCAAGTAATTTGGTAACTATGATAAAGCCCTGTTTCTCAACTGCTCTATGTAAGGCGGTATACCCGCATACATCTACAGCATCGACCTGAGCTCCCCATGAAAGGAGATACGAAACAGCAGGTGCATTATTCTCTTCTGCTGCGCAGATGAGCGGTGTTGTGCCATCTTCTGAAGGAAGATTGACGAGCTCTGGGCTCTCCTTTGAGGCCTCTGTGCTCATTTTTACCAGATGGTGGGCAATAGTAGGTGCGTTATTACTAATGGCAGCTAGTAAAGGAGTTGTATTTGCACCGGCTACATGAATATCTTGAGATAGACTATCATATGACTCTTCCCAAAACTGTGGGTAAAGATCATTAAGTTCAACAGCAAGAATGAGCTTGGTGAAGCCCTTATCTTTATATAGGTTATACATGGTGTCAAGAATGAAGCGGTGTAACTTTTTTCGGGGAAGACCCTTTAGTAAGAGCTGTGCAGACTTTTTAGTTGCCTTAAAATCTTCTATAGTTTCAGAAGAGAGATAACAGCGGATGATAATGGTGATGACATCTACAGGAAGTGCCTTACATGGGGGTTCTGCTGAGATAGTGGGCTCGCATCGTACCATAGCGTTGAGTGGCATAGAGAGTAAAAGAGCTATGAATAGTGCTTTTGTAGAAGTGAGTACGTGCATAAGGCGTTCCAGTTAATTATAGTATATTATTTTTTACCTACCATTAAGTATAGATGAATTTTCACTCATGTAAAATAGTGGGCGATAATCTCAACAAAAGGTATACGAGGGAGGGGCTTTGTCGTATAATAGAGATCACATGAGGTGTTATGAATACAACAAAAAGGAGCTTAAGCTCCTTTATAAAGCGTATATATGATTATTATAGGGACAATAAAAGGCCATTTGCCTGGCGCAACACTGATAATCCCTATTATGTTGTAGTTTCAGAGATTATGTTGCAACAAACACAGACCCATCGGGTCGTTGATAAGTTTGATCAGTGGGTAGCCACCTTTCCCACCATAGAAGCTCTTGCTCAGTCTCCCCAAGATAAGGTATTGGCAACCTGGCAGGGCCTTGGGTACAATAGAAGAGCACTTGCCCTAAAACAACTCGCTCAGCAAGTAGTTCAGGAGTTTAAGGGGGAGATACCCAATGATCCAGATACCCTCGTTACCTTTAAGGGTATAGGGCCCTATACGGCCTCGTCTATTTGTACGTTTGCCTTCAATAAACCAACTGTGTTTATAGAAACTAATATCAGAGCAGTGTTTATTCATGAGTTCTTCCCCAAGGAAAAAGAGGTCCATGATAACCAGCTCATGCCGCTTATTGAAAAGACCTTAGATAAAAAAGAGCCACGCGAGTGGTACTATGCCCTCATGGACTATGGTGTCATGCTCAAAAAGACCCATAAGAATCCCTCTAGAAATAGCGCTCATCATACCAAGCAGTCAAAGTTTGAAGGATCTGATAGGCAAGTGCGCGGTACCATCCTAAAAATGTTAATCTCAGACAGGTCACTGTCAGAGCAGGACTTTATACATACCATACCGCGCGAAGCGCCCAAGGTTAAAAAGATATTATCAAGCCTTGAACAAGAAGGGTTTATACGGTATAACAAAGGATATTATTATCTTAGCAAATGAGGAGAGCTATGGTGTTTAAAGATATACTCTTATATGCAGATACCCTGTTATCGATATTGGGTAGCTCAGTAATCGTCTATGCTGCCCTGAAGGCAACGGTCATGTTCATCAAGGGCGTTGTATCAGATACGCTCAATATCAATAAGCTACGTTGTGAGTTAGGCTATGGTATCATCCTCGGTCTAGAGTTCATGATTGGGGCAGATATCATAGAGTCGATGGCGAAGCCAACGTATTATGATATTGGGATATTAGCATCACTGGTGTTCATTAGGACATTCTTGAGTTACTTCTTGGGTAAAGAGTTAGAGGCTCTGAGTCCTGAAGATAGGAAAACTATGGGAAGGCACTAATTTTTTATGTGGAGATAACCGGGGAGACGGTTTTCTACGTATGGAGGATATGAGTTTGCACTCAAAAACGCAACTACTAATTGCAAGGTAGGTTGGCAATTAGTAGCTCTGTTTGCAAGGTAGCCTTGCATTTAGTAGTGGGGCTGATGTTCTGGATATTACTTTCTGTTGGGCGCTTTGTGTTTTTTGAGTAGTGAAAATAAGTCTTTATTTTTGTTAAAAATAAAATTATAGATTGTTAAGCTCGGAGTGTTTATGATCTTCTGATGCTCCTTTTGCTCTTAAATGAACTATCTAGAAGGTGTTTTGATTAAAGAAGAGCAGTGTTTTGGTTCAGAAATTTCTACTACTAATTGCAGGGTAGGTTGGCAAATAGTAGCTCTATTTGCAAGGTTGCCTTGCATTTAGTAGTATATATAAAACACCCAAAAGCCCTTATTTTGCATATATTTGTTAATTAATTGTCTGAAAATTAGCCTTAATTTTTTTCAAAAATAAAAATATTGATTATTTGGTAAAAAGTAGCTAGAATGTATTTGAGGTAATTTTGGTTGTTTGAGAGAGACTATGATAAAAAGAACATTTTGGATTGATGAGATAGAGCAGGCGTGGCAAGAATTGTCTATCGTTTGGCTTTCAGGTGTCCGCAGAGTTGGTAAGACCTCGCTTTGCAAGAGCCTTGATAATATAGAATTTTTTAACTGTGATCTTCCCCGGGTAAAAAACCTGCTGATAGATCCTGAGCAGTTTTTTTTGCAGCGCCCTCCAGGCAAGCGTATTGTTCTTGATGAGATTCATAAATTGGATGATCCATCTATGGTATTAAAGATTGGAGCTGATGAGTTTCCAGAGATTAAAATCATTGCTACTGGTTCATCTACCCTAGCTGCTCGAAAAAAGTTTAGTGATACCTTAACCGGTAGGAAGAATAATATCCATCTTACGCCAATGTTGCTGCAAGAAGGTAAACTGTTTGGCAATACCGATCTTAAGCATAGGATGCTTTTTGGTGGGCTTCCACCCTTTTTTATGAGGAAGAGATTGCCTGAAAAGCGGTATAGTGAATGGTTTACCTCCTATTTAGCTCGAGATGTGCAAGAATTGTATAGTGTTTATAATCCTGCAGCGTATATTAAGTTTGTAAAGCTTGCGTTGGCCAGAAGTGGGGGCATGTTTGTGGCGAGTAATTTTGCAGATGCGTGTGAGATAAGCAGGGAAACAATTGATAGATATTTACATATTGCTGAACAAACCCATGTGGTACGTAGTGTTGATCCCTTTAGTACACGGGCTACTACAGAAATTGTTGGAGCTTCTAAGGTCTATGGGTTTGATACAGGATTTATATGCTATGCAAAGGGATGGGAGCTACTTAGAGGCGAGTACTATGGTGAGCTTTGGGAGCATATAGTGCTTAACAATATTATCGGTATGTTTCAAGAGATGAGAATTAAGTATTGGCGCAATAAGGCTGGCCAAGAAATTGACTTTGTTCTTCAAAAAAACAGAAACAAAGAACCAATAGCAGTAGAATGTAAATGGACTGATCGCAGCTTTGATCCAAAAAACATCATGTCGTTTCGTAGAAAGTATCCTGAAGGCAAAAACTACGTGGTGTCGTCTGATATTATTACTCCTTATGATAGGGTCTATGATGGTATAACGGTGTCTTTTGTGTCTCTTGAGGAATTATGTCGGCGGTTGTGAAAGATGTCCACAAGCTTCCCAAAAAACATAATAAATTGGGAAATTATTGGCCAAAAAACTGAGAAAAATGAGAACCGAAGGCCATTTTAAAAGAAATAGGTACTATTTTTGTGTAAAACGACGTTGCATCAACAAAAAACATTGCAAATTGCTGTTTTCAGCATCAGTTTGCATAGCTTTAGGCTAATAGTGCTTAATAGTCTTCTTAATCGATGGTTTACTGATACTATACATTATGTGTAGAAAGTTTGCTTAATCCAAACTTTCTACACATAATTTATTGAAATGGCTACCAATTTTATACCCTAAGTTTGTTGAGAATAAACTTGCGGTATAAAATTGATAACGTATTGTTAGCTCAATTTCAAGAACTTTTTTAGCTCTTCCCTATTTTGGGTGTTAGAATCTCAGGGAGGTTTTTAAGTGCTTCGACCATAGGGCGAACAGTTATATCTCCGTGATATTCATAATGATCTCCTCCGTACAGAAGGTGTAGCTGGGCTTCGGGGTAGTCTGCATGAAACTTTTTCAGATCACGTAAAGATTTCTTGGTTATATGATCTCCTCGATGTATCTTAAAGGCATGCAGACCGTTCTTTCCATACAGCACAAAGTCGACCTCAACACCAGTGGCGGTTCTCCAAAAAAAAATCTTATATCCTAGGCTATAGTAATCATTAATAGCTCGAATTGATTGTAAAAAGAGGGTCTCAAGGCCTGCGCCATCCTCTTTAGTGGTATCAAGTGGCCCCATGGGCCGTACTGCGTTAGAAACGCCGACATCAAAGTAGTAGAACTTTTTATGGGCCACTATTCTTCTTTTTGCCCGTTTGGTGAAAGGTCTAATGCGCACTGCTAATAGAAGATCTTCCAAGATAGTGAAGTATGAACTTACCAGCTGTCTATCTATGTTAAGCTCTCGTGCAATTTCTGACATATTCAGTAATTGTCCCTGAGAAAAGCTTGCTACCTCTAAAAATTTT
>SDBV01006495.1_pt1 | contig 16189 bp, 14 predicted proteins | sample 2277081 | NCBI WGS metagenome assembly SDBV01 (sample SAMN10402039, study PRJNA504765) | marine sediment metagenome | isolation source: marine sediment core GS10_PC15, 223 cmbsf | place: Arctic Ocean: Southern Knipovich Ridge | collected 2010
GCGTAAAGAGCCAGCCGTGGTCATTGGTCTTCTCTCGCATTGAAAAACACCTCCCGATGGATATGTGTAAAGTGCACGCCGCGATGTTCCAACCACTCGCTGACCCCGTTAATCATCGCGTCGAGGCCGCAGAGATAATAGTTCGTTTCTTCATTACGCGGTATTTCATTGAGCAAATCCGTGATCCGCCCGTGGTGATGGGGCGGGGCCTCTTCCCGTGAAACGCACAGCTTCAGCGGACATCGGCCGCGGAGGTAATCCAGTCCAACGGCATCCGCCAGACAACGGACGCCGTACAAGCAGAGTACGGGGCTGAAGTCGGGAAAACTCCGCAACGCACTCAGGAACGGGGCGATTCCGGTCCCCGTGGCGACCAGTACGCTCGGGTCGCCCGGTTCGCCGCTTTGCCCTGGGCGAAACCACCCAAAGGGTAGGCTGATTTCAACCTCGTCACCGGGGGCACGCACGGCCAACCACTCGCTGACCGCGCCGCCGGGCATGCGACGGATGACGAACCGGAGATACGGTTCATCGATGGACGAGGACACGCTGTACGGGCGCGAGACGCCGTCGGAATTGGAGATCGCAACGCAGTCGCCGGGCCGAAACCCCACGCCGTCACGCTCCAGGACGAGTTCGAAAACACCCTCGGACAAAAACTTGACTGTGCTGACCTTGGCAGTGGGCACGATAGGAGTTCCTCGCTGTAGTAGCCGCGGCATGGGGTCTCGGTCCATGACTGCTATCCTATATGTGAAAAGGTTGTACAGCAATCTCAAATTAGAGGCAAGCAACGTTCCATGTCTGTGCTTAACGGCCGGCTGCCGCTTGTTCATTGAGGCTCCAGTCGTAGTCCAAGTACGAAACGTTGACGATGTTGTTCTGTGCCGCTTGGTAGGCCGCCTTGGTTGGAAGGTAAGGCGAGATCGCGTTGAGCCGCGCCGCCTGGCTGCTCCCGAAATCCTCGCCGAACCATTTCAGGATCGAAGAAAGGTAGAAGCGTTGCGATTGGGCATCGTAGCGGAAATTCTCACCCTCTGCAAAGAAATGCTTTGTATTGGCCGTGAGTTGCTCGTCAAGCCTTTCGGCCTTGTAGGCCCGATTCAACAGTCGTGGGCAGCTATGCGAGGCGCAGACGATGGCGAAGTGAATCCGCGGTTCGCCCATTTTCCTGAGGATTTGGTGCTCCATCTGCTCAAGAGATACGGCCTGGCCACCGACGCGGAGCAGCAAGTCCTTCCAAACGTTGTAGCCGGCAATCGCCGCCGTGTGGTTGCGAATGCTGGAAGTCGGATACTCCCGGAGGATACCCCGGACGGTTACCGCGTTGTATGCGTTGATCCAGAAGGCCAGCTTTGCCTCTTTACTGGCCTGCTTCGCAATGCTCGCGGTGGATAGCGTGTCGAGATACTGCCGGAGCAACTGCCAGTCTTCTCGGGACGCCTTCCATGCCCGGTAATTCACTCCGCCACGGTCATCCACGTATCGGTATAACAGTCGATCCCAGAGGCTGTGGTCAACTTGATCGATCGAGACCTGCTGACTTGCCGGGACCTCGCGACCCACGTGGACTTTCGATCCGGCCAACCATCCGCCCGCCACCACGCCCGTGACGAGCACAACCAAACCACCTGCTGCGAACGTCTTCCATTTGAACTTGCCGGTCATTTCATCTTCTCCTGAAAAGGGTTGTCCAGCGGTTCTCTGGCGACCTCTGTCGCCCGTCTATGGTAAGGACGCTTCTATCTGCAAAACCTTACAATCCGAGTCCGCAACTGTCTTGGCAATGCAGTGCCAGCCCCCCCGATAGATCGTGTGCCTGCTGGTTGTAGTAAATAATACCCGTCAAATACGTTCGCTCAGTGTAAGGTTTAACGGCACATGTGCGTCATTGCAACAGTGACGTTGCCGGTCGACGTCGAGGGACCAAAAGCATACAAAGCACTCAGTGGAGGTTAGCGGACAATGTCGCACTCAATCGGAAAACCGAGAGATTCCAAGGGCAGTACGGATTTGTGGAAGAAGTTGCTCGTCTTGACCGTCGTTCTGGTCGCAGTGGTCGTGGCGTACGTGCAGTTCGGCGATTCGTTGACCTTGGAAAGCCTGGCAGCGAGGGAGAGTCAGCTTCGTCAGTTCCAGGCAGACCACCCGATGCTGGTCTATGGCATTGCCCTTGTCGTCTACGTCGGGGTTACGGGATTGTCGCTGCCCGGGGCCGCCGCACTGACGCTTCTTTACGGGTGGTACTTTGGGCTGTTGCGGGGCGTGATCGTAGTCAGTTTCGCTTCGACAGCCGGAGCAACCTTGGCCTTCCTGTTGAGCCGCTATCTGTTTGGCCAGACGGTTCAGAATCGCTTCGGCGCCAAGCTGTCCAAATTCAATGAGGCACTGCGCCGCGAAGGACCGTTTTACCTGTTCACGCTACGGTTGATTCCGGCAGTTCCGTTCTTCGTGATTAATTTGGTCATGGGCTTGACGCCCATCCGCGTGCTCACGTTCTGGTGGGTGAGCCAACTGGGAATGCTGGCAGGAACCACCGTCTATGTTTACGCGGGATCGAGCGTTCCCAGCCTCCAGGTGCTCGCCCAGCACGGCGTGCAGGCGGTGCTTACACCCATCCAACTGACGCAACTCGTCGTCGCGCTTGCCCTGTTGGGCGTCTTCCCGCTCGTCGTACGACTGATCGTGAAGAAACTCCGGCCCAAGACGGACGCCCCGCCGACGGCTCAGAAGCAGGAACCATCGGTCCGCAAGGTGCAAGAGGTGCTATCATGACAACCACTTTACAAAGGAATAAGGATACCATGAGCGATCTCATCCAACTGCTACCCAAGGACGAACACAATCAGAAACTGGCGGCCAACGTGCATCCGCCCGATTGGGTCAATCCGACGCCGTCAGGTCCGTACAATTTGGTGGTAATCGGAGCGGGGACGGCCGGATTAGTAAGCGCCGCAGGCGCTGCCGGCCTTGGGGCCAAGGTGGCGTTGATCGAACGCGAACTGATGGGCGGCGATTGCCTGAACGTCGGCTGCGTGCCATCCAAAGCCGTCATCAGCGCGGCGCGCGTCGCGCGAACCGTGCGCGGTGCGGGACAGTTCGGCATCGAGGTGCCCAATGGAGTGAACGTCGACTTCGCGGCCGCTATGGACCGCATGCGCCGCTTACGCGCAAGCATCAGTCCCAACGATTCCGCGGCGAGATTTCGCGACCTGGGCGTGGACATCTTCCTCGGCGACGGCCATTTTCTCGACTCAGAGACGATCGAAGTTGATGGAACCGTGCTGAAATTCAAGAAAGCGGTGATCGCGACCGGCGCTCGGGCCGCGGCTCCACCCATTGCCGGGCTCGATCAGGTCGAATACCTGACGAACGAGTCCGTCTTTTCGCTCACCGAGTTGCCCGAGCGCCTCGGTGTGATCGGCGCCGGTCCCATCGGCTGCGAGCTGGCCCAGTCCTTCGCCCAGTTCGGCAGCGAAGTCTTCGTGGTGGAGTCGCAGCACGGCATCCTGCCGCGCGAAGATCGTGACGCCGCTGATATTGTCCAGAGAGCAATGGTTCGCGACGGCGTAAAACTGCTCTGCTGCGCACGCAAGACGGAGGTGAGAAAGGACGGCGATGGTGTGCGGCTGGTCCTCGGGTCGCACGGCGAGGGCTACGACGAACGGGTCGACAAGCTGTTGGTAGCTGTGGGCCGCGCGCCGAACGTCGACAGCCTCAATTTGGAGGCCGTCGGTGTGGACTACGACAAGAGGGGAGTCAAGGTCAACGATCGGATGCAAACGACCAACCCCCGGATCCTTGCTGCAGGCGACGTTTGTTCGCCGTACCAATTCACCCATGCGGCCGACTTCATGGCACGGATAGTGATTCAGAACGCCCTGTTCATGGGCCGGTCCAAGGCCAGCGCGCTGACCATCCCCTGGTGCACCTACACCTCGCCCGAAGTAGCACACGTCGGTCTTAATGAGCTGAACGCCAACGAGCAGGGCATCGAAGTGGACACGTTCGTGCAGCAATTGAGCGAGGTGGACCGGGCGATCCTTGAAGGCGAGGACGATGGCTTTGTGAAGGTGCACGTCAAGAAGGGGACCGACCAGATCGTGGGAGCAACGATCGTGGCGAGAAACGCCGGCGACATGATCTCCGAGATCACCCTAGCCATGACGCACGGTCTGGGGCTGAAGAAGATCGGCAGCACGATTCACCCCTATCCCACACAGGCGGAAGCCATTCGCAAAGTTGGTGACCAGTTCAACCGAACACGGCTCACCCCATTCGTCAAGGCGATATTCAACAAGTGGCTGTCTTGGACCCGTTAACGCAGATTGAGGTCAATCCACGCAATTCCAGGGACAAGGCGAGGGCAAGGCCAGCACGATGACAAAGCAACAATGCGAAAACCGACGAGCAGAACAGCAACGGCTTCAGCTCTCGGAGCAACGCGTGGAAAACTGGAAACGCTGGGGTCCCTATCTTTCGGAAAGGCAGTGGGGAACCGTCCGAGAAGATTACTCCTCCGACGGGGACCCCTGGGAGTATTTCCCCCACGATCATGCCCGCAGTCGGGCTTACCGTTGGGGCGAGGACGGCCTGTTGGGAATCACGGACCGAGAATGTCGGCTTTGTTTCGCGTTGGCGTTATGGAACGGGAAGGATGCGATCCTGAAGGAACGCCTGTTCGGCCTTACTGGTCCCCAGGGCAACCACGGCGAAGACGTGAAGGAGTGCTACTACTACCTCGATTCGACGCCAACGCACTCGTACATGAAGGCGCTCTACAAGTACCCGCACGCCAAGTTTCCATACGATCTGCTCGTGAAGGAAAATAGACGGCGCGGCAAGACGGACCCCGAATTCGAACTGGTCGATACGGGCGTCCTGGACGAGAGCCGATACTTCGACGTCTATGCCGAGTATGCCAAAGCATCGCCAAACGACATTTGCATTCGTATTACGGCCATCAATCGCGGCCCGGAACCGGCGGCGTTACATCTGCTGCCCACGATCTGGTTTCGCAACACATGGTCCTGGGGATGTAGTCACGAAGGCTGTGGCGTGAAGCCTCACCTGAATCGCGACAGCCACAACCGGATTGCGGCCGACCACACCACGTTGCAACGCTTTTACCTGGAAGTCGATTCGACTTCTGCTGGTCGCCGACCAAGGATGCTGTTTACCGAGAACGAGACCAACGTCGAGCGACTCCATCACACCAAAAACGAGTCGCCGCTGGTCAAAGACGGCATTCATCGATCGATCATCAATGGCCATGCCGGGTGTGTGAATCCCGACGAAGTTGGCACAAAGGGGGCCATTCATCATGTCGTTGAGTTGGCTCCGGGCGAATCGATCGCGCTCAACCTGCGACTCTACAGCGAAGATGAAGCGCCCACGGAATCCTTTGGATCGTCTTTCCAGCACGTGTTCGAGGAGCGTGTTCGCGAAGCGGATGAGTTCTACGCCCAGCGGATTGCCGGCAACCTCAGCGATCAACAACGTGGCGTCGCGCGGCAGGCATACGCCGGTCTGCTGTGGAGCAAACAGTTTTATCACTATAGCGTGCGTGACTGGCTCTCTGGCGATGCCGACCAGGCACGCCCGCCGGAGAGTCGCAGGCACGGCCGAAACCATGACTGGCCACACCTGTTCAACCGGGACGTCATTTCCATGCCGGACAAGTGGGAATATCCGTGGTATGCCGCATGGGACTTGGCCTTCCACATGATCCCTTTCGCGGATATCGATCCTGACTTCGCCAAATCGCAGTTGTTGCTGTTCATGCGCGAATGGTACATGCATCCCAACGGCCAGATCCCGGCCTATGAGTTCGCATTATCCGACGTGAACCCACCGGTACACGCCTGGGCCTGCTGGCGAGTCTACAAGACGACCGGTCCACGCGGCGGCCGCGATCGGCGGTTTCTGGAACGCGCGTTCCACAAGCTACTTTTGAATTTCACCTGGTGGGTGAATCGGAAAGATGTGCGTGGCCACCATATCTTTTCGGGCGGCTTCCTGGGACTCGACAACATCGGCGTCTTTGACCGGTCGCGCGAGTTGCCTACCGGCGGCCATCTGGAACAGGCCGATGGCACTGCGTGGATGGCGTTCTTCTGCGGTACGATGCTATCGATGGCGCTGGAACTGGCCCGCGAGAATCCGAGCTACGAGGATGTTGCGTCCAAGTTGTTCGAACACTTCATCGCCATAGCCGACGCCATCAACCACCTTGGCGGCAACGGCCTGTGGGACGAACACGATGGATTCTACTACGACCGGATTCATGTCGACGGAGACGAGAGTCCGCTCAAGATGCGGTCGCTGGTTGGGCTGGTTTCCTTGTTCGCCGTGGAAATCCTCGAAGAGAACGTGATCGACAAGTTGCCCGGATTCCACAAACGCATGACGTGGCTCCTGAAAAACCGGCCCGATCTGGCTCGGCTGATATCGTGTACCGTCTCGCGGGATCACAACGGCGACGATCACACGCAACGCCTGCTGGCGATTCCCTCGCGCGAGCGTCTCCAGCGTATACTGAAATACGTCTTCGACGAGAACGAGTTTCTTTCGCCGTATGGAATTCGTTCGCTTTCGAAAATCCACGAAGAACATCCGTATGTGTTTCAGTGTTGCGGCGAGGAGTTTCGCATTGAGTACAGTCCGGCCGAATCAACCACGGGCCTGTTCGGCGGGAATTCCAATTGGCGCGGTCCCATCTGGCTTCCCGTGAACTTCTTGCTCATTGAATCGCTCGAACGATACCACCACTTTTACGGGAATAGCCTGAAGGTCGAGTTTCCAACCGGTTCGGGACACTTGCTCAATCTGGAAGAAGTCGCAGGGCGGATTTCCCAGCGTGTCAGTTCGTTGTTCTTGCCCGACTCGCAAGGACGACGCCCGTGCCACGGCGATGACCAGCGGTACGCCCATGATCCGCACTGGCGCGATCTGGTGCTGTTTTACGAGTATTTTCACGGCGATACGGGGCGAGGCGCGGGAGCAAGCCACCAGACCGGATGGACGGCACTGGTTACTCGCCTACTGGAGAGTGGCGGAGAAATAACGAAACGACTGTGAGTAGGAACTTCCCACCATGAAAGTACGGCTTGTTCACCTGACGCTTTATCGATACGAGGGAAGGTTTTCTTCCTCCGCATCTGCGAACGGTGTGAAGAGTGCGATATCACGTATTCCCTGCTCACCGGCCGTCGCCAGTCAAGATGTTGTGGTCTACGGTTCACCTGCGCGCCCTCATTGTGTCAGGTTGTTCCGTTACTTAAAGGTCAAGCGAGAAACAAAACCATCCACGAACCAGAAACACCAACTACCACTAACGGAGGTGCCGTGATGACCGTAAGTGAATTCCCAAAACGCCCGACTCTCCCCGCGCGCCGTCGGGTTTTTGTCTTTCTTGCCGGTTGGATCGCGGTGGCCGTGTTGGTCGGTGTGCTCTTTGGCGTTAGCGAACGTTGGTGGCCGGGTGGTGAAAGTCTGTTCGGCATCGCCGCACCGGCGGGCGCCGCCGAGCCGTTCGGTCTCAGTCAGTCGATCATCCCGCGACGAGAAATCCGTTCCGGCGGCGTCCCCAAGGACGGGATTCCGGCGCTGACCGATCCGAAAATGATCGAGGCCCGCGACGCGACGTATCTCCAGCCAAAGGACCGCGTTATCGGAATCAACGTGGGCGACGAGGCGCGAGCGTATCCGCTGCGCATTCTCAACCATCACGAGATCGTTAACGACCGCGTGAGTGGCATGCCGGTCGCAGTGACCTATTGCCCTCTGTGTGATTCGGCCGCTGTGTTCGACCGCCGTGACGGGAAGGCGGTTCGGGAGTTCGGTGTGTCGGGGCTTCTCTACAACAGCAACGTATTGATGTATGACCGTGACCGCCGGTCGGAGAGTCTCTGGTCGCAATTGCTGGGTCGGGGTGTCTCAGGACAGGGGGCGAACAAGGTGCTTAAGACGCTTCCGCTCGAACTGACCACGTGGGAAGACTGGCGGCGGCGGAATCCGGCCACGAAGGTGCTCTCCACGGCAACCGGCCACCGCCGCGATTACCGCGTCAGTCCTTACGAGGCCTACTTCCGCAGTCCCCGATTGATGTTTCCGGTGCGGCGTTACAGCAGCCGCCTGAAGGCGAAGGAGCCGGTCCTCGGCGTATGGACTGGGCGGGCGGCCCGCGCATATCCATTGTCGGCGTTCGGCCATGGGCAGACGACCGTGGAAGACATGATCGACGGGCGGCGGATCACGATCCGCTTCAATCCCACGGCCAATTCAATTCGTGTCGAGCAGGCCGAGAAGGGCCTTCAGTGGATGTACAGCTTCTGGTTTGCCTGGTACGCATTTCACCCTCAGACGGATATCTACGGCCGCGGAACAGAGTAAGACATCGGATCGCGTGGCGATACGTAGAATTGAGTCATCGCCCCAAACCTCTTGAGACGCGCAGGCAGAATGGATTCTTCTACACCAATCATTTCCTGACCCGACCATTGGCTGTATCTTCTGGCCGAGGGCCCTGTTGCAGGCTGCGGGCTCGGTTGTTATCCTGTGAGGAGTATTGTGCGCCGCCGCGTTCCGAAGCTAGCCACAGTAGCGACTTCGGCCGGCGGATTTCCGCCGAGGGCATCAAAGTGAGCATGGGTAGTCAAAGCAGCACGCTGGACCCCCAGAGCTGGGTGGATCGCCACGGCGACACCTTATTTCGTTATGCGCTCTCGCGACTCCGGGACCCCGACTCCGCCGAAGAGGTCGTGCAGGAGTCTTTTGTCGCGGCACTGCGCGCCGTTGACCAGTATTCGGGCACAGGAACGGAGGGAGCTTGGCTCCTGGGAATCCTGAAACGCAAGATCGTGGACTACATCCGGCGGCGGAATCGCCCGGACGCTGGCATGGGGGTCGAGGCGGGCGAGGACCCGATCGAGAGCTTCTTCGACGCGAAAGGGAACTGGCAATTCGATCCTCGCCTAGCGGGGGTCCGTCCAGAGGCTCACTTGGAACGCGAGGAGTTCTGGCAGGCGTTTCGGGGGTGTCTCGATGGCTTGCCTCAGCGCCAGGCCGATGTCTTCTCTTTGCGGGAAATTGAGGAAATGTCCAGCGACAGTATTTGTAAGGAATTGCAGATCAGTTCGTCAAACCTTTGGGTTCTGCTCCACAGGGCCCGCCTGCGGTTGGTCCGCTGCATGAAGACGCATCTTGAAAAGTGGGGGGATCTTTGACCATGCTCCGCTGCAGAGAAATCTCCAAACTGGTGTCGGAATCGATGGAACGGCAACTGCCGCTGGGCCAGCGGATGCAAGTCCGGATGCACTTGATGCTTTGCCGGCTTTGTGCCGGTTTCGCTCGACAGACAGGCCTGCTTCGGCGGGCCGCCAAGCAGGAGTCCGAGCGGTCTGTTGCGGACGTATCGACGCCGGGAGCGACCCTTTCTCAAAAGGCTCGCGAGCGGATCAAGGCTGCTTTGCGAGACGGTTAATCGTGAGCGGGGCCTTGTGAGGCCTCCATTCACGCGGCAACTGTCTGCGTGTTTTCTCCCTTCCCGTTCTTCTTCGATGGCCGGCCCCTCTCTGCGGTGGAATCCGATCCTTGGCCGACGGGCGATTTTTTCCAGGTTCCTCTGTAAGAAATCCGTGGGCTGCTCGTCAACCAATTGGAGTCGTCACACTTTCGTGGCGACGGCAGTCCGTCAACTACTCTTTTTCTGAGGAGGTCTTTGTCATGAGGCAAGTTGTCAAGCCCGTACTCGCTGTCCTTTCTACCCTTGGTCTGCTGGTCGCCACGAGCCTCCCGGCGAGTGCTCAAAGCGGGAGCCGGAGCTATCCCGCAAACCGATCGACCGGCAAGGCCAGCCCCTCGCAGAGGTCACAACAACCTCCAGCGGAATCGATCCAGCGGGCTCAGTCGCAGACGCCCGTGGCTTTGGAAGGTTACTGCCCGGTCAGTCTGTGGACCGTGAACAAGTGGGTCAAGGGAAATCCTTCGATCCGAACAGCTTTCGACGGCCACGCGTATCACTTCGCCAATCAGCAGGGTAAGAAGATGTTCTTGGCCGACCCGGCGAGGTATGTGCCGGTACTTGGCGGTGATTGCGTGGTCAGCCTCGTCAAGATGGGCAAACGAGTTCCGGGTAACATCCGACACTCTGTGTTGCATGAGGGGCGACTTTTCTTGTTCGCCGGTGAGAGTGGCAAGAACCTGTTCGTAGCCAACCCGCAAACCTACGCGGACGCGGATCTGGCCTATGGCGGTAACTGTGTCGTTTGCAGCCTGAACATGCGGCAGATCGTGGTTGGCCGGCGGGAGTTTACGGTGTCTCACAAAGGGCTGCGCTATCTCTTTCCGGCAGCCGAGCAGCGAGACCAGTTCCTGGCGAACCCTCAGAGATACGAGGTCCGCTTGACGAGCACTCCGCAACTGTCCAATGGATCAAACCGCCGGCAGCCTGTTCCCGCCGGGTCGGGCAGCCGGTGATCGTGAGCCCGACTTGCTTCCTGCAATTTGACAATCGCATAGGAGCCCGAATTCGATGAGCACAACCACGATCCCCGGCCGCAACGGCCGCGAAGCTTCCGTCCACAGTCGGTACTCTGCGGCAGCAGGCCAGAAGGAACCGGCCCTCTGTTGCCCGGTCCGGTACTTGCCAGAGTATCTCGAAGTGATCCCCAAGGAGATTCTGGAACGAGACTACGGCTGTGGAGACCCGACTCCGTACGTCCGAACGGGCGAAACGGTGCTCGATCTCGGAGCGGGTGGGGGCAAGGTCTGCTACATCCTCTCCCAAGTCGTCGGTCCCCATGGCCGGGTCATCGGTGTGGACTGCACGCAGGAGATGATCACCCTCGCCCGGCGCTACCGCGAGAAAGTGGCCGCCGCGCTGGGCTATGCGAACGTCGAGTTTCGCTATGGGCTGATCCAAGACCTTGCCTTGGACCTGGAATTGCTCGCCCGAGAGGCCGCAGGACTGAGGATCGACGGCCCTGAGGACTGGATCGCACTGAGGCACGTCGAACAGAGTTTGCGTCACGAACGACCCATGGTGGCCGACGAAAGCGTCGACTGCGTTGTATCGAACTGCGTGCTCAACTTGGTCCGTCCCGAAGACCGCCGCCAATTGTTTGCAGAGATCTTTCGTGTCTTGCGTCCGGGAGGCCGCGTGGCGATCAGCGACATCGTCTCCGATGAGGAGGTGCCCGAGCACCTCCGGCAAGACCCGGAGTTGTGGTCGGGCTGCATTTCCGGGGCGTTTCGGGACGATCGATTCCTCAGGGCGTTCGAAGAGGCAGGCTTTTACGGCATCCAGATTGCCGCCCACCAAGCCGAGCCGTGGCGCATCGTCGAGGGCATTGAGTTCCGCTCGCTGACCGTCGTCGCCCACAAGGGCAAGCAGGGCCCTTGTCTGGAACGCAATCAGGCCGTCATCTATCGCGGGCCGTTCAAGAAAGTCGAGGATGACGACGATCACGTTTACTACCGTGGCCAGCGGATGGCCGTGTGCGACAAGACATTTCGCCTTCTTCAACGGGAACCCTACGTCGGTCAGTTTGATCCAATCGAGCCTCGCGAGCCCGTTCCTCTGGAGAACGCCACGCGATTCGATTGCAGCCGCCCGAAGCACCGTCACCCGCATGAAACAAAGGGTCAGGAGTACGACGCGACCACCGAAGACCGCGGCACTTGCACGGACGGCGACAACTGTTGTTGAAAGCGGTACGCTAAACTGAAACAACATACCTAACCTTGCTCAAACCGTCATGAGCCTGATCCTCTTGCTTCTCGTCGTCCTGTCACTCGCCTATGCCAACGGCGCCAACGACAACTTCAAGGGGGTGGCAACGCTTTTCGGAAGCGGCACAACGAACTACCGCGGCGCACTCCTTTGGGCCACCGTAACCACCTTCCTCGGCTCGCTGACGGCCGTCTTCCTCGCCGGGCAGTTGTTGAAAAACTTCAGCGGGCGGGGGCTGGTCGATAGCAACCTCGTATCGAGTTCATCGTACGTCCAAGCGGTTGCCCTTGGTGCGAGCCTCACGGTTCTCTTGGCCACCAAAGTAGGAATGCCGATTTCCACGACCCATAGCCTTGTGGGTGCGCTCGTTGGAGCGGGATGGGCCGCGGGGTCGGCGATCAATGGTGGCAAGCTTGGCCTGGATTTCTTCACGCCCATGCTCGCCAGTCCAGTGCTCGCCATCGCTGCCACCGGGCTGTGTTATCCTCTCCTGCACGTGGCACGCCGACGACTGGGAATCACTGAGCAAACATGCTTCTGTGTCGGCGAGCGGACCATCGAGGTGTCGCCCGGCTTGGGGCAGGCGGCGGCAGTCCAGCGGATGCAGCAACTGAGCGCTACCGTGGGAAGCAACGTTGTTTGCCGGAGTCGCTATCAAGGATGTGTTCTGGGAATCGAGGCGCCCGCCGTCCTCGACTGGCTGCACTACCTGTCCGCCGGGACGGTCAGCTTTGCCCGTGGGCTCAACGACACGCCCAAGATCGCAGCGCTTCTGCTGATTGCTCCACAATTTGGCAAGCTGGGAGGCACGTTTGCGGTCGGCTTGGCGATCGCCATCGGCGGGCTGCTGAGCGCCCGCAGGGTGGCCGAGGTGATGAGCCGCAAGATCACGCCGATGAATCACGGCCAGGGGTTCGTGGCCAACTTGGTTACCGGAGTGATCGTCATCGCGGCCAGCCGGCTGGGGATGCCCGTCTCGACGACGCACGTATCATGCGGCGCCCTCTTTGGGATCGGCACGCTGACCCGCCAAGGCCACCCACGCATGATAGCTACCATCCTCACGGCCTGGGTGACCACGCTGCCCCTAGCGGCGATTCTCGGCGCCATCAGCTACTCGATTCTCCGCTACCTATGAGCTGATGCGATAGCCGCCGCCATGTCGCAAGGCACAAATAGTCAGCCGAACGATACCCTACCTAGTTGCCGTTGTTACCATCAAGGGGAAAGGGGACTTGGCCCTCATCGCGCACGATGGAGATTTGTCTGCCATGACAAAGGCAGTTCCCGAATAGGGGGGAATCCCCTATCGCAATTACCGGGAATGCCCGGCATGCGAATTCCATTTGTCCTGATTTTCGCCCACGCGAGTTTCTGCGATACTACCGGACCGGCAGCCAAGACCGTTTGCCAAGTACGGCAGGGACGAAAGTCGTAGACCCAATTCGATGTCTTCCTGCAGACACGAAAACGACAACGCCCGCAACAAACATCTTGGCTCGACAATATCGGATTTGCCTTTTCATGGAGGGACAAGAAATGTTGGTTCTCAGTCGAAAACGAGGCGAGAGGATTGTCATTGGCGGCGACGTGACTTTGACCGTTCTGGGGGTGCGTGGTAGCCAGGTGAAGTTGGGCTTCAACGGTCCTGCGGAAGTGCCAATTCATCGGGAGGAGGTGCATCAGAGGATCAAGAATTGTCCGTCTGTCCGGGAATACGATAGGTGTGCGTGACGGAGTATCTCTCCCGCCGTCGGACAATACGAGTTGTGCTGCTGCACGATTGACGCCCCTGGCATCGCGCAGCCCTTTCCCGGACCACTGCCCAAATCCGGCCTATTCGGATAACGGTCGAGGCCTGACCGCTTTGTGCGACAATCCAGCCGTCGATGTATCCGGCTAAGTTGTTCTCCGAAAAAACGACCCCACCTGGAACATCCCTATGGGGGGCGGGGTCTTGACGCAGGTGACGCCAGTATCCATCATCAATCGGGTGGAAGGTGACGCCGTCGCAAGAAACGGTTGTGCCGGAGTTCCTCGGATGCGTCGAATTCCCAATGTTTTCTGACTTGGCCCACCTGTGCAGCTTCGACACGTCGGTGGATGTCCCCCCCGCAAGCAACTGATACGCGTCATGACGGGCTCAGCACCGGCGATGGGTAACTCTGAGACGAACGCATTCACTGCGGCTGACGCAGCGGCAGCTCGAAATAGCCGCGCCAGAGTCTGTAAGCTGGTCGCTGTTTGCCATCCTGATCAAGCAGTCCGCAATCACGCCAGGCGATGAACAACTCCGGCGAATTGGCTTTGATCTTCTCCCACAAGGCGTCGTAGTCCTGATGGACAAAGCTCACTACAAACTCGAAGTCACGTCGTTGCGCCAGTGACAGCAGTTTGCTGTAATAATCGAGTTGCTTCTGTGGCGTGCCCTCGATCACGTAGCCGGCCTTGGGGAACTTCAATCGCTCGGCGGCATCGTTTGTTTCAACCATCGCGTAGTGCTTGCGAAACTCGTCGAAGTTCTCCGTCATCCAATCCAGGGCGGCAAACCGTTCTTCGCTGCCGACGAAGAACGGGTAGTAGCTGACGGCGACCAAATCGTTGTAGGGCATCAGCGACTGGAACTCTTTCAACATGTCGGCCCGCTTCTTGTACATATTGTGCAGCGTAAAGGAGGCAAAGATCGGCAAATCTGGGTGCTCCTTCTTGAGTTCGTGATACACGAACTTGTGCAGATCCACATAAGCCGCCCATTTGTCACGGCCCGAGCTGAAGATTTCGTTGACCTCGATGCCGATTCCCAGGTAATCGGGTTCAAAGAACTTGATGCCACGCCGACAGTAGTTCAGGTACGCCTTCTTGACCAGCGGATCGCGGTACGACTTGCCTTTCAATTCCTTCGGAAGTGGCCCACCTTTATCCGCCAGCTTCAACTGTCCACGGCCAGGTGAAATTGCCAGGTAGACTTTTCCGCCCGGTGGCGTAGCGAGCTTCTTATTCTGCCATTCCCGCATGAACTCCTTGGGAAACGGTTCATCGCGTAGCGCCGCTGTCCAAGGTACACCTTCAATATGATGTGCGAGCATGTCGCCGTTTTCGCGACAGAACTTGCGCGATGACACGACCGCCGGAAGTGTTACGTCATAAACGAATCCAGTGAAGCCCATGTAGAATGATCGAGTCCCTTTCGGCGATACCGACGCCGTAGACGGTCTTGATGGTGTCGGCTTTGGCCGCGTCGTTTCTGGACGGTCTTGCTGCCGTCTGAACTTCAACAGCACCAGATCGGAGCCGTCCGTCGTCGCAAACTTGGTCGGTCGACTGGTGCCGGATTGTGAGAGACACATGACCAGCGTCGTGCCATCGATCTTGTAGATGCCCTTCTCAGTTCCCGGCCGACCTTTGGTGGTCGAGTCGATTTGCTTTGGCTCCTGCACGAGGTCAAGCGAGTACTCGCCGGTCTCAATCTTGCCGCCCGGCAACGTGAAAGTCTTCTGGCCCTTGGACAAGACCATTGTCGAGCCATTGAGTGCATCGAACGGATTGCCAGCGAATTCAGCAGCCACGAGCGTCCACCGCCCCCTGAGTTCGTCCTCAGCGTGAGAAGTTCTTGCACCCCATACCGCGATGCTTAACAGGATGATTGAACGAACAGAAACGCTGAACACTGGAGACATTTCAATCTCTCCTTGAGAAATGGTTCAAACTGGAATCTTCGCCCTGCCTTTGTCGCGATGTTCGCCTTCGACCCGACCGCGTCGCGCCCTGCCCCGGTGTCCGCACACACCGATCGGCTGATTCATTGGTCTTTCTTCGCAGGAAGCGGAGCGACCGCTTGGACACATCGGTCTGACACAGCCGCAAGTCGAGGATTCACTCAAATGAATGGCTGAGTCTGAGTCACCGATCGACAGTGAAAGCTTAGCAGGAAAATCCCCATCACTCAAGCGTCTCACCGGACTGCTAACAAACGACCCTCGTGACACACTGCCTCTGGGGGGAGCCCCAATCCGGCCCAGCCCTAGGCCGCAGGCAATCTGGCACACGTTTTCTGAGGCACGGTGGAGTGCCCCAAATACTCGTTGGCTGGGACGATCCGGGCGGACCGGCCGAATCGAGGCCGAAACTGGCCCAAATTCCCAACCATGAACGACACGATGGAGGCTGCCCCCAGCAGGGTATTGCCTTGCCGAACTATGTAACATTCACCGAACGTCGATCCAGTCGATCTTGAACATCGGATGGACGATGGACGCAGGCGACCGCTGAGCGTTAGAATAGATCGCAGTTACTCATCATTCAGCCATTCACACACTCTGTAGGAGGCATGCACTAGGCGAACTAAACAAAAGGGGCCAAAGACCGTTCCAGATTACCTTCGGTTACGAAGCTGCACAGACGCCCGGCATGAATGAGTCCCTTTATTTGTGTCATCGGCTGATGTTGCTGAGCCTT
>SDBV01006496.1_pt1 | contig 16189 bp, 16 predicted proteins | sample 2277081 | NCBI WGS metagenome assembly SDBV01 (sample SAMN10402039, study PRJNA504765) | marine sediment metagenome | isolation source: marine sediment core GS10_PC15, 223 cmbsf | place: Arctic Ocean: Southern Knipovich Ridge | collected 2010
AATCCCTTCCGCATGTTATTACACAATCATTTTCAAAAATTATGACTGGATTCTTTGGTCCGAGTACTGCTGATACTTTATCTATATTTAAAAATTGCGTTCCATATGGAAATACTTTTATATTTCTTAATACAACATAGCTTTCCGGAATTGTTCTTGTATTAAACTCAGTCCCCGATATACCAAAAGCCATAATATTAGGAGGATGGGCAATTATTACAGCATTACAAAACCAGAGTAGAATTGATATTTCATCCATTATTAAAGCGATAAAAATATATATAAATATTAAAACATAAAAAAACCAAATAATAGTATGAATTAATTTTAACTCATTAAGTTTTTTCTTACTGGAAACACTTTTATAAACCGGCACTCTTTCTTCCTATAATTATCATACTCAAATGTATATCAGCTTTTAATTTCTCAAGTTTACCATGTACGGCATTCCTTAATAATTCCACTCTTTCATTATAACCACAAAACGCCAAACAGATCAAGGCTGTATCGCCACCATTACTTTGCATTAACATCTGCTTATATGCAGAAAATTGAAAAGTTCAGAGTGAGAATAATTTTGTAATGTTTGTTATCTATAAATTTAAAGAAGGAACTGTATCCGGAATAAATTAGATATTAACATTATATCATTGTACAAAAATAAAGTAATCCCGCAGCAGAGCTGCGAGGTATTCTTTTATATGTAAGGCAGCAAAATCTTCGATTTTGCACTTAGTTATGCCTTATATCCTTAGATAGCAGAGCATCGAGGTATTACAGCATCATAATAAAAAAGAATAATTATTCTACAATAACTCCTTTTTTTAATATTATATTAGCATATAATGCAGACTCACCTGTAGCAATTACTGCAAAGGCCTTTTTTGCCCTCTCATAAAAATTATACCGGTCTATATATTCGAATGATGTTATGGAATTGTCATATTTTGAAACAATATCCTTAAACTCGTTCCATATTGGTGTTTTTACTTTGTCCCCTTTTACAACTTCCATTAAAATAACAGGGCTTTTAACATAATGGTCCAGAGGTAAAAACATCAAGATAGAATCGAGCAGCTCTGGAACTCCATGGCCGTCTGCTCTTATTACTCTCTGGCCGCAAGTTACTGCAGGAAAATTCCCATCTGCAATAACAATTTCATCTCCATGCCCCATTTCCATTAAGATTTTTAATAATTCAGGTGTAAGAATAGATGGAATGTTCTTTAACATAATTTTCTTCCTTTATAAGTATATTTGAATTAAACCTATTTATATAAAGGCCCGAAATTCATGCATGCCCTGTAATCCGCACCTTCTAATTCCATTCCAAAGGCATTCCAGCCAGAGGGCCTCATAATATTATCTTCACTAACATTATGCATGCAAACAGGTATTCTAAACATGGACGCAAGAGTAATTAATAATGAACCAATATGTCCATAGCAGATAGCGCCGTGATTTGCTCCCCAGTTTAACATAACAGAGTATACATCTTTAAACGGCCCCTTCCCTGTAAGGTTCGGAACAAACCAGGTAGTTGGCCAGGTAGGGCTCGTTCTATTATCCAGGGTATCATGGATATCCGGAGGGATATCTACAGTATAACCTTCTGCTATTTGAATAACAGGTCCAAGGCCTTTAACAAGGTTTATCCTCGACATAGTTACAGGCATTTCACCCAGTGTAAGAAAATCTGTAGAATACCCTCCTCCGCGAAAATACCCCCTGTCTGCAGGGCAAAACAATGTTGCATCCAAACATTTTTCTGCTTCTTCCGAAGAAATTTCCCAGAATGGTTTCATAGCAGGCTTTCCATTTTTAGTTTGTCTGCCTGTTCCATCAAGACTTGCCGAACCAGAATTGATAAGATGTATTAGTCCATTTTCTGCAATTCCTTTTAAAGTCTTGCCTGTTATCCTTTTTACTGCTTCCGGGCTCCAGTATGTTCTAACATCAGAAAAGATTTGTGAAGTTCCTGTTAAAAGGTGGCCAAAAAGCATGGAAATACCATTCAAACAGTCATTTTCTGTAGCAATTATAAAGGGCTGTCTAATACCATTCCAATCAAAAGAAGTATTCAGGATGGTTTCCATAAAATCACCATTAGGCAGATGGTCTGTCCACTGCCTCTGGCCCTGAAAACCTGCTGCAATTGCATTGTGGCCTAATGCTTCTTCTCCATAACCCAATTCCACAAGTTTTGGATTACCAATCATAAGGTCTCTTGCAACAATTGTCATCTTAACAACATATTCCCAATCATCTGCTTTCTCTTTATCACTCTTCTGCTTTTCCACCGGATTGGGATCTATTCCAATTTTACAATTCTTCTTTGTCCATTCAAGTGCCTTTATATATTCATTCTTATCATATATTCCCCTATCTATCCTTCTTATGATTTCTGTCATATCAACATATTCACATCTCATACCGAGGTATTCTTCGAAGAAAGACGGATCTACCATAGAGCCTGCAATACCCATGGATACAGAACCTATGGACAGATAGGACTTTCCCTTTATAGTTGCCATTGCAAGTCCTGCTTTAACAAATGAAAGTATTTTTTCTTTAATATCATCCGGAATAGTTGCATCACCTAAGTCCTGCACATCCCTTCCGTATATTCCAAAAGCAGGCAATCCCTTTTGTGTATGCCCTGCCAGAACAGCAGCAAGATAAACAGCACCCGGCCTGTCAGTACCATTAAATCCCCAAATTGCTTTTGGAATATAAGGATCCATATCCATTGTTTCTGTTCCATAGCACCAGCACGGAGTAACTGTTAGTGAAACTCCGATTCCATTCTTCTTAAATTTTTCCGCACATGCAGCTGCTTCTACAACTCCCCCAATACATGTATCAGCAATAACACATTCAACAGGAAGGCCATTTGGATGTTTCAGATTATTGCTTATCATTTTTGCTGCACTTACAGCCATAGCCATAGTTGGTTTTTCCAGAGATTCCCTTACTCCGCCTTCACGTCCGTCTATCGCAGGCCTTATTCCAACCTTTGGCATATCACCTTTCAATCTGTTTTTCGGTGAATTCAGAATTAATTTATCTGACATTATTATCTCCCCAAACTGACAATTAGTAATATTTTACATATTTATTTTATAATAAAAATTATTTTTTTGCCATCTGCTTTTGCCTGATTAATCATATAAATTGTATAAGTTCACAATTTTGTCTGCAGAATGATGTCTTTTCATAGGTTAATAAAAATCTTAAGTTTTAGATGGTTCCTTATGTTTCATATCCAATTGTATATTTATCAGTTCATCTACGGAAATATCTTCTTTTTTAACATTTGCAACTATCTCACCTCTTAACATAACAACAAACCTATCTGCAGCTGCATGAATATCGTGTAGATTATGTGATACAAACAAACATGCTATTCCTGAATCTTTTAAGCGTGTAATGAAGTCCAAAACCTGTTTTACACCACTTACAGCTAATGCGGTTGTAGGCTCATCAAGAATAACTAAAGAGGCTTTAAAATGCATCGCTCTGGAAATTGCAACACCCTGCATTTCCCCCCCGGAACAAAATCTCACTTCCTGGTCTGGCGAAGGAATATTTAGTTTTAGTTTTCTGGATAATTTAATTGCTTCATCTCTCATCTTTTTTTTATTCAGCCATTTAACAAATCCAAAAGATTTAACAGGTTCTCTTCCCATAAATATATTTTGTGCAACACTCATACAGCCAATTACTGCTCTATCCTGGTAAACTGTTTCTATACCCAGGCTTCTTGCTTTTTTTACAGATAAAATATTAACTTCTTCTTCCTTCCAATATATTTTTCCATCATTTTTGGTAAGAACTCCGGATAGTATTTTTATTAATGTGGATTTCCCAGCTCCATTGTCTCCAATCAATCCAACTACCTCACCTGGAAATACTTCTAAACTAACACCTTTAAGCGCGTGGACTTTTCCGTAATATTTATCAATGTTTTCCATTTTCACTAAAGGAACATTGTTGCTGTTATTATTCTCTATTTCATTTTTACTCATTACCATTACCAACCTTCAAATATTTCATCTATATTAATGTATAAATAATAAAAATTACCCGGACATTAATAACTTATCCCTTAACATTTCTCTGCTTTTATTAATTAATATTGCAATAAGCAGAATCACCCCATTTAAAAATCCCCGTAAAGTTGGATCCATAGCTGTCATTGTAGTTCCAGCCTGGATTAATGCTATTAAAATAATACCGCCTAATGCTCCAAATATAGATCCTCTTCCACCAGACATACTAACTCCTCCAATAATTGAACCGGCAAAAGCAAGAAATAATATATCTCCTTCTGCAATAGTACTCGGAATTGTTTTTAAATAGCCAATATAAATTAATCCGGCACCGCCGGCAAGTAATCCGCCAATTGTAAATACCCAGAATTTTATTTTACCTGTTTTTATGCCAAGCATTTCTGCTGAATCAGCGTTACCTCCAACCGCACGGATATAACTGCCAAAGCGAGTATGATCTAAAACAAAATATAAAAAAGTACATAATGCAATAAGGACAAATATAGCAATATAAATTTCTCCTATTTTACCGCCTCCAAGAAAAATAAGTGCCGGAGGGACGTCAACTATTGCTCCCTTTCGAATAAAATAGGTTAACCAGTTAAACATCAGATATGTAGAAAGTGTTACTAAAAACGGATTTATTTTTAATTTTCCCACAAAGAATCCATTAAAAGCACCAAGTAATCCTCCTATAGCAATTATTATAATAATACCTGTCCAGCCTGGAAGCCAGGGCAGCCAATCAACCATAATAACTCCGACAAGTATGGCCGAAAAGCCGGCATTTTGTGATATTGAGAGATCCATATTGCCGCTTAACAGAGTTATTGATTGAGCAAAAACCAAAAGCCCTAAAAGAGAGGCCATATATAATATATAATGTAAATTTCTTAGTGTAAAGAAATTACGAATAAATAGTGAGAATAGTAAAAATACAAATACTATCAGCACCCAGATTAAGTGTTCAATTAATAGAAGCATAAATTTTTTATAGTTTAATTTAATGTTTATCTTTTTCATTTTGTTAGTATTATTCCTTTCAATAAAATCAAATTTAAAGAAAACCCACAAAAATCAAATTTATCAACTCCTGCGGGTTTTAGTAATTTATCAAGCTGATTATTGATTATAATCCTTTTAAAACAAAATTATAATTTTTTAAGCTTACCATCCGGGTATTTCTGCATTTGCCCAGAGGTAACCTGCATCAGCATTTTCTTTTGTAACAACTATTGCACCAGTTTGAAACCATAAATGCCCATACTGCATTTTAATCTCAGCCGGAGCCCATGCCATATCATTAGCCCATATATCTGAACCCAGATGATCTATACCAGTAGAGAGTTTAAGATCTGCATCAGTTATTATGTCTCCTACCTTTGGAAGCGCAGATTCGCCTTCTCTTAGATATTTTTCCATATAGTATATTGCTATTGGATTATAAAAAGGACATGGCTGATCTAAAGCAACGGTAATCTCTCCGGATTTTATTCTGGCCAATACTTCAGGATTGGCATCCATAGTACCAACAAAAATTGCAGTTGGATCTATTCCCAGACTTTTCATGGCTTCAACAGCGCCAACAGCCATAGGTCCGTTTGCAGAATAAAGTGCATCAATATTTGGATTTGCCAGTAAGATAGCTTCTGCTTCAATTTTTGCCGGAGTTTCCTGGAATTCACCTACTGCCTGTAAAATCTTAACGCCTGGATATTGATCTATAATATTGTGAAATCCTTCACTTCTGTCGATTGCAGATGCACCACCCAGAGGGCCCAACATCTCAAGAACTAAACCTTCTACTGAGCCAATAGGTTCAACTTCATTTTTAAGGTATTCCACCATTTTTTCTCCAAGAATTTCACCGCCTCTAAATCCGGAAAAACCAATGTACATTTTAACATCCGGATGATCAATATCGGCATCTGTTGTAAATACAGGAATACCTGCATCATTTGCAGCATCTACAATGGTTCTTGACGCATCTTTATCCTGCGCAGTCACTATAAGTCCATCTACTCCAACCATATCTATCATCTGTATTGCCTGACTTACCTGTGTTGCGGGATCTCCCTGGGCATGGTTGCTTATCCAACTATATCCATTATCCTCATTAAACCATTGAAAACTTCTTTCAAAAAAAGCTTCCCATGTATTACTGACTATCTTAATAGAATGACCAAAAAGATAAGCATCATCATCTGCTGTTACAGTTTCAGTCTCTCCTCCGCCAAATACTGGTACAAGGCATACGAACAGCACTAAAATAAGTAACAAGCCCCTAATTCTTTTTTTCATAACTCCTCCTTAAATTATATAATAATGAAATATGCTAACAAATTTTATTTTAATTAGAATTGAATATTTTACATATTTAGTTAAATATTTTATATTATTAACTGCATAAGAGGCATAGAATAGTAATATTAATAGAAATGTTACAATATATCTTTTGTTATGCTAAATAAATTATTAATTTATTCTTCTAATTCTTTTATTATTGGTAAAGGAAATATAAGCTTTTGATTTTCCGGACTATTTATATTCAGAAGATTTATAAGAACCAAACCAGTATCAATGCGGGAAATCACAGATTTTCCATTCAAAATATCTACAACTGTTTTCACACTAATATAACCCATGTTAAAAGGTTTCTGAACAATAAGTGTTTTAATAACACCCTGTTCAAGAAATTGTAATTCTTCAAAACTATTATCAAAACCCACAAGAAAAATCTCATCTTTTAGATCTAAAACATCGATTGCCTGTGCAGTTCCAACGGTTGATATAGCATTCAACGCAATTATTCCCTTAATTTCCATATTTGAGTTAATAACATCCATTGTTATATTATAGGCCTTTTCTTCTAAATTATCACAAAAATATGTGCCGACAATATCGAGCTTTCCATTCTTCTCTATGATGCTTCTAACACCTCTTTCCCGTTCTATTGCAGTGAGAGTACCCTGTACATGGCTAATAATAGCAACAGAATCTCCAGGAGATAATAATTCTTCCATTTCCGCACCTAATATCTCACCCCCTTTAAAATTATCTGTAGCTATAAAACTTGCTGAAACACTGGAATTAATTCCTGAATCCACTGTAACAAGTATTATTTTCTGTTCTACAATTTTCTCTGCAACAGGTACCAGAGCATCAACATCACAAGCAGCAAGGATTATTGCATACGGCTTTGTCTTAATTATTTCTTCTATAATATCTATTTGTTCTTCTATATTAATTTCAAACATTGGCCCATGTATTTCAAGTTCAACATTTAATTCCTTTGCAGCAATCTCAGCTCCTGCCATTACAATCTGCCAGAAATCATTGTCAGGATTAATATTTTTAACTACAAGAGCAATACGTATTTTTTCTTTTTCAATAGAATCATATTTAAATACTGCGGCCATGATAATTATTAAAATAGTAAGTGAAAATATTCCTATTAATAATACTGCTTTTATTTTCAAATTTGCTCTCCTTCAATCTTTGGAATAACAATGTCTATTTTTGTACCCTCATTTTCCTTACTTATGCAGGAAAGACCATACTTATTTCCAAAATACAGCTTAATGCGTTCATTTACATTGCTTATTCCGATTCCTGAGTTGGGGAATTTTGAACAATCACTTTCAAACACTTCTTCAATTCTTTCTTTTGTCATTCCAATTCCATCATCAATTACCTGAAGATGGATATTTTCTTCATTTAAATTTCCATTTATTTTTATATACCCTGCACCCAACTTCTTCTTTACACCATGATATATTGCATTTTCAACAAGCGGCTGTAAAATTATCTTTATTATTTTATAGTTTAAAATATTATTATCAATATTTATTATATAATTAAACTTATTCATGTATCTTATTTTCTGAATTATCAAATAACTGCGAACATGCTCAACTTCATCTTCTATTGTTACAAGCTCTTTACCTTTACTAATACCAATTCTAAGCAATTTAGCAAGAGCAGCAGTTATTCGTATAACATCATTTTCACTCTTTGCCATACATATAATAGTCTCCAGGGTATTATATAAAAAGTGAGGATTTATCTGCGCTTGAAGCGCTTTAAGTTCACTCTCACGTATTAATTTTTGTTTTTCTTCATTCTGAGAAATAAGCACTTTAATTTTTCTTATCATTATACTAAAGTCTTTTTCCAGTTCGCCAATTTCATTTGAGCTTTTTACTTTAATATTTATTTTAAAATTCCCATTCTGCACTTCTTTCATAGAACCCTGTAAAACTTTAATGGGTTTTGATATTTTTTTAGAAATTAATATTGATACAATTACAATAAGCAATATAAAAATAATTCCTATTAATGAAAAATAAAACTGAATAATATTTTTATTTGTTATTAGCTCGTTGATATATGTAACACCACATATTTTCCATCCTAGTTCGACATTTGTTTTAACTGTGTATATCCTGCTGTCGCTACCATTATTAATAACAAAACTGGTATTATTTGTATTTATAACCTCATCTATTAATTCGGTTTTAAGTTCACTATAAATTAATTGGATTTGAGGGTGATATACTATCTCGGCATTTGAATCTACGATAAACATGTAACTTCGGTTTCCTAATAATTTTTCTTCACATAGTTCTTCTATAACGTTAAAGTTTAAATCTACTAAAAGAATTCCCAGCGGCTCATTATTTTCTAAAGATTTAATTTCTACACTTAAACTAACAACCCAACGATATTCATCTATTAATATATCCTGCACATGAGAAGAACTAATAACAGTATTTCCATTTTCAGCTTTTGCGGATCTGTACCATTCTCTATCTACTATATTTATATATGGCTTAATGGAATTACTATCCCTATTAGAAATAATATCTCCTTCATATCCTGTAAGTAAAATAAGATTTATATCTTTCCTGGCCTTAAGTATAGTAGTTAAAAAATTAGAAATATTCCTCTGATAAGCTTCCCGTTCTCCTTCTGTCAGGTATTTAAAATTACTATAGTAATCAAGAACATCCTTATCATTTATTACAATAGATGATATATTTTTCATATATTCGATATATGAATGAATATTTCTATTTACATTTTCAATAATTTTTAATGTATAGTTCATGGAATTTTTTCTTGCTGTATCTTCTGTTAGATAATATGCAATAAAACCTGTAATTATAAAAATTATAATAAAAAGTGAAGAAAAGAAAAATGCTATAATAGACTGAATACTTTTAAAACCTTTTTTACTCATAATTGTTTTTCTTAATTTTTTCTCTGTATTGATTAGGAGTTATGCCATTAATCCTTTTAAAAATAAAACTAAAGTAATGCGGATCATTAAATCCTGCTTTAAATGCTATTTCATATATTTTATTATCCGTAGACTTTAATAATTCCATAGATTTATCAATTCTAATTCTTGTTAAATATTCTATAAAAGTCTGGCCTGAATATTTTTTTAGTATCTGGCTGAATTTACTTGTACTTACAGCAAGATAACTGCAGATTGAATTTAGATTTATATCCTCCTGATTATAATTATCTAACATATACTTTTTTGCATCTTCAACCTTTTTCCTGTTCATACTATCCTGACGTTTTTCCATTAAAATATTTATTTTTTCACAAACATGAACAAGCCATTTTTCCAGATTATCCAGGGTTTTAAATGAAGAAAGGTAGGAAAATGGATTCTTAATATTCTCAAATATCTCAGATTCGTTAAAATCAAGTTCATCTATAATACTGAATATCGATGCTAGTATTTTTTGTAAAAATACAATACATTTATCCATTGGGACATATTCAGATTTTATATTTTTAAATATATTTTTAATTAGCAGGTTGGTTTCATCTTTATTACATATTTTTAATGAATAATACACTTCATGTGGCCAATCTTTTTTTAATATTGATTGAACTTTTTTTCCAGGCACTAAATGTTTATAATGGATAATCTGGTTTATTCCAAGCAGAAACCTATAACCCAATGACAATATAGCAATATTGTATGATTCAGCAAGCCGGGTAATACTTTTTATTACAGTCCCAATCCCTATAGTTACCGTGCAATCCATTGTTTGTTCTATCTGCTGTCTAATTTTTTCAGCCACTTCTATTTTTTGCCGACTTAAGTTTTCTTCATTTATTGAATTTAGAATAATAACAATATTATCATTATTGTCAAAGAAAATCTCCCCATTTAAATTATATTTCTTTAATATTTCTGTACATAAATTGGTAATAGCAATAAGAAATAATTCGTATTTTCCTTCTCCATGATTTTTTATTATCTCGATTGCATAATCTATACTAATTCCGATTATCGCTAAATATTCATATTTAAAAATAATACCAAGATAAGAAAGACGATTTTTAATTTCTTCCTCTTTAATTTTTCCATTTAAAATCTTATTTAGAAATCTTTCACGAAGCAAGGGAAAGCTTTCACTTAGTTTTTGTTTTAATTCAACTATCGTTTTTGTACTATTTCTTTCATTTTCTATATCGTTCTTAACTCTGGATAATATTTTCTTTAAATCTTCTATTGTAATAGGTTTTAATATATAGTCATAAACATTAAATTTTACAGCTTTTTGTGCATAGTCAAAATTATCATATCCCGTTAACAATATAATTTTAGTATCAGGGAAACGCTGCATCACATAATTGGAAAGTTCCAGGCCATCAAGAAACGGCATACAAATATCCGTAAGAATAACGTCCGGGTGAATTTCTTCAATTAATTCGATGGCCTCGTTTCCATCTTCACAATCGCCGGAAAACACAAATCCATTCTCATTCCAATTTATATTCTCGTAAATCCACTTTCGAATTAAAGGCTCATCATCTACAACGATAAATTTATACATAAATTGATTTTAAGTTTTTTACCATCTATAATCAAGTATCACCGGATTTAATGATTACGAAAAATCATTTACATCTGCTCCGGGCAAAACATAAGCAATTCTACTACTTTAGTGTATTTTATTTTTTAAGTCTGATTCAGAAATTATTAGATAAGAACCAAATCCAATCTTTTCTTTTGAATTTAGACTCATTGTCTGTAAAAAGCGCCATTCAATTGGTATTAATGAAGATTTCCTTATAATATCTTTTATATGCAAATGTCTTGCAGCAACAAAACCGCCTCCCCCATTGTTGTCTGTTTCGCTTATTATTAATATTTTCTTAACATGAAGAAAATTATTCGTTAACATTTTTAGCAGCAAAGCTAAATTCCTGCCTGCATTTTCCATCATCATGGCTAAGGTAATGCCATAATAATCGGTCATTAATCTATCAACTTTTATCATCTGAACTGTTGTTAATTTCGGAAACTTATTTGCAGTAAATGTATAAACAATATAATATTTATATAAATTTTCATTCATTTAGAATACTATCCCATTCCTTTACTTTATGAGACATTTTTTCCAGAAGGTTTTCTGTATCTCCGCTTATAATAATTGTTTCTATTTTATCACCCTGTTTAAGACTGTTTACTGTTTTCATATCACTTTCATCAATAACAGCCCCGAAAATAGTATGTTTTCCATCGAGCCAGGGCGTTGGTACATGGGTGATAAAAAACTGGCTGCCATTAGTATTGGGCCCTGAATTTGCCATAGAAAGTATACCTGGTTTGTCGTGCTTTAATTTACCTATGCATTCATCTTCAAAAGAATAACCGGGGCCGCCTGCCTTTCTTTATTAGATACTGCATTAAATAAACTGCCACTTTTTAAGGCATCTCCGGAATGGGTGGCAGGTTATTCCCGGAACGGTGGCAGGTTTAAAACGGAATGGGTGGCAGGTTTGGACGGATTTTGCTGCATACCAGCAATCAGGTAATTAATGGCACAATCTTTCTGTTTATTTAATATATCATTTATTTTTTTATTTTCGGCATTCATTTAATATGCTTTCTATAATAATAATCTGTTTTTTTGAAATTTGCAGTTCAATGAACAGCATATTTTTAAACTACAACATGCTATAAATATCATATTATCTCAATTTAGCAATTATGTAAAACATAAGGGTGCGATTCCAGGGTGACCATCGATGTTATAAATTTATAATAATCAATTAACTATCTATTTTACCCAATTGATAATTTTTAAACCTTCCACATTTTTAAACTCTTTCACATTATTAGTTACTAAAATTCCTTTATTGGCTAGTACTGTAGCAGCAATTATAATATCATTAGGGCCAATCAATTTACCTTTTTTTTCTAACTTAGCTCTAATAATTGAATAATAATTAGTCGCATTATCATCAAAACTTATAATTTCAAAATTAAATAGAAAACTATCTAATTTATTTTTATACTCTTTTATCTTAAAGCTTTTCTCATAACCATACAAAAGCTCTGCTTTTACTATTGCCGGTATTTTAACATCACATGGTTTATGTTTTCGGAAATTATCTATAATACTTACATATTTGCCATTTAAATAATAAATACAGGTATCAGCATCTAAATAATATGTCAAATCTTTTCCCTTTTTATATCATCTTTAAATGATAACTGATCTTGTCTTTTAAAGGTGTCATCTTTAATAGATCCAAATAAATCAAAAAAATTATCAGGCCAACTATCATTTAATGACTGTTTTAATCTATTAACAGCCCATTTTGATACAGATTTATGTTCATTTTTTGCAGCCTGTTCTAGTTTACTTAAAGTAACTTTATCAACATATATTGATAACTGTGGCATAATACAACTCCTTAACTATAATATATTATATATGTACATTAATAGCAAGTATAATATATATCATACTTGTATACAGATACAATGTGAACCCACAACAACTTTCTTCTAAACATATATACATAACTAAGGTTATGCTATTATGTTATTTTTCTTTCTTAATTACCGGCTGGCCAGCACCCTGTATTTACTAAAATTAATCATTTAGCAATCCCATTTTTATATTTTTTCTTTCCAAATCCATTTTTTAAATTACAAAATTGAACAAACTTATGAATACTTTTCAATTCTTACAATACATTTTGTTCATGAGTGAAATATTATAAGGATTATATTGAACAAGGTCCCAATAGAAGTCTCCTAACTGTTTATAACCTGCCATAGAAGATGTCTTCCCCTTCCATCTTATAACATCTATTTATTTATACTGATTATAGTAGAATTGCTACGAATGCAGGTACTAAATATTAATTTTATCTGAGGATCGCAGTCAAAACGTTTTTTTAAAAAAAGTTATTTGTTTGAGTGCTTTTTTGTTCTTTTTACGTTATATAATTAGATAGGAGGTAAAAAAATGAAAAAAACTATTTCATTATTATTAGTATTTTTAATATCTATTGGTTTCGTATCAGCTCAGAGCAATTGGTCTGAAGAAATGTATGTTGATTTTACCTATGAGCTTTTCAGCGAATATACATCTGCAGCAGAGTTTATAGATTTTGAAAATATAGATTATGCCTTACTTCAAGCAGCTGTTTTCTATGAAACTAACAAACAAAGAGTTGAAAATAATAGAGAGCGATTTATACATTCTCCTTCTCTGGAGGAGGCCGCAGCCGGACATAGCCGTGATATGGTTGATTATAATTTTTATTCACATACCAGCACGGTTTCCGGGAAAAGAACTATGAGTAACAGACTTGCCCTGGTAGGAATTTCTAACTGTTCTATGGCGGAAAATATCCATAACACCTTTGGCATTCAATATCAGGGAGGCAGATCGGTATATTCACCAGACCAGAATGGAGGTTATTTTAGTTATACTTATCAGGGAGACCCCATTCCTCCCCATACATATTTATCATTTGCCGAAGCAGCTGTTGAAGGTTGGATGAACTCTCAAGGACATCGTAGAAATATATTGAACAGTGATTATGTTTACTTGGGCACAGGTGCTGGTCATTATCGTGATGGTGGATTTTATGATATGAATAAATTTAAACTGACACAGAATTTTTCAAGTTATAGTCCGGATTAAAACTATATTATATATCAAATACTTAGCAGAAAAGGAAACAAAGCACAATGGCTGTTTTTATAATTAATATTCTTGCTGTAATTATCTGGACAAGAATACTCATTAAAATGGATGCAAATAGAATAGACAAAAATAGCGTTCAGACTATTATAGGTTTTTATTTTGCCGGCTTAATAAGTGTTGTAATTGCTTTATTTCTGTATGGTATATTCCCTTTCAGTCAATTAAATTCCAATAGTGATATTTTAAGCAAATTTATAAAATATATGTTCATAGTCGGGCCAATAGAGGAGTTTTCAAAATTTATTATTTTCTTCATATTTAGCTTAAAATTAAAATCCATAAAAGAACCGAGAGACGGTATTTTGCAGGCAGCATCTGTTGCGCTTGCATTTGCATCTATAGAGAATTTTTTATATGGATATGAATATGGTACTGGTGTTCTACTAGTTAGATCTGTTTTAACTATTGGTGGTCATATGGTTTATGCCAGTATCTGGGGCTTCTACTTTTCTATGATTATTTATAGCAGTAAAAGTAAAAACGGAAAGAATGATTTCGTACCTATCTTTTTAGCTCTTATACTATCTGCCACAATACATGGCTTATATGATTTCTTTTTAATAATAGGAATGACACCTATAGCTCTTCTCTTAAAGATTATTACTCTTGGAATTGCTATCTCTTTATACAAAACTCTTGTAAAAGAATCTCCTTTTAGAAAATTTCCGTTAAAAGAATATAAAAAAGCTATTCGTGTTATAAACCTTGGATTAAAATCGCATCCGGATAGTCTTATATTAAACCAGAGAATATCGCTTCTTTACATAAGAGCTGGTGATTATGAGCTTGCATTGGGATATTTGAATAAATGTCTAAAATTAAAGCCATATAATTCATATTTAAAATGTTTAAAGGGAATTGTATTAATTTTAAATGGAAAAATGAAAAAAGGAAAAGAAAAATTAAATCAACATTTAAAAAAGATAAAACCGGCAAAGAAAAAGCTCTTAAAATATAATATCAACCTTGTAATAAAAAATCTCGAAAATAAGAAATATTTATTGGCACTTATATAGTCTGAAAATATTTTAAGTTATGAATAACCTTTTGTCTTAGAATTGGAAAAGGAATCCCACCCCCGTTGGCATACACTTTTTCTTTCCCTTTCCACACTTATTTAAGTATTTATATAGGAATTCCTTTAAAATCTGTGGCTTTTAGGAAGTAACACAATAATTATCGGGGTACGTGTCTTATCCGAAGGATTAGAAACCTTAGTTCGATACCCTGTTTTACCTTGTCTACTGAACTAATTATCCGTTATAATCCTGCTTAGAGGTAAGGTATGAGAAAACTGGCAGTAATAATCTTTCTTATAGTTAGTCTATCCTATACTTTTGCTCAGGATACCATATTCGATACTAAGGCTATACTTACAAGCTACGGTTTTGAGAATGGTTATTTTAATATAGGAAGTTCCATAATAGACCAAATTTCCAGAAGTATAAAAAGAAATTTTAGTGAAATAGAGGAAAATCCAAGGCTAATCGACACCGCAGAAGAATTCATAACCGGAGCCTATTTCTCTGAACTTCCCACCTCTATAGAAATAACACCCCTCCAACTCTGTGCTATGTGGTATAAGAAATTAGCTGAAAACCAGGCAGATGTATTAAGCGGTGTAAGGAGTAACGTAACTGACTACCAGAGCAACTATCTTGATATAATTGACTGGATAATAGCAGAGACAGAAATAGCCAATAGGAATGAGGCTAAAACTTTTTACGATAATGTTATTGAGCAGGAGATTATGAGAGTAGGATTAGAGCATCTCGGTAGTCATTACTCAGAGGCAGAGCTGAGAGATAGCGTGCTTGAATCCTTAGTTGACTTTTATAGGAATCCGACACTAGTAAATCTCAATGGTGTAGTTGACGTGTGTGTTTTCTTTGAGGAATTGCCAATGGAAGATAAAAGATATATAGATATTTTAAATATATTTAATGATTTAACTCACATTCCGAAGGTCATTGACCAAAAAAATACATTTTTTAGGCATGTTTTCCAAGGCTCTGGATGCTGTTTTATAGAACAATTCGGTTAAGCCGGAATCGTATAATGCGTCCAGTGCGCTTCCCAGACAGCTGTCATTTAAGT
>SDBV01006497.1_pt1 | contig 16188 bp, 12 predicted proteins | sample 2277081 | NCBI WGS metagenome assembly SDBV01 (sample SAMN10402039, study PRJNA504765) | marine sediment metagenome | isolation source: marine sediment core GS10_PC15, 223 cmbsf | place: Arctic Ocean: Southern Knipovich Ridge | collected 2010
GCAGGAAAAAATGTGGTTTTCGATTTTCTGCCGGTCGTGTGCCCCGATGTGTTTAGAGTACATGCCTGGGTGCATATGCTTGAAAGTCTTGACTATAAGCAGCTTGTGTGGCCCGGGCATGGAGGTAACCCCAATGTTACCTATCCGTTTGTTGAAGGGGAGTATATGAAGGTAGAGGAATATGATGCCTTTCTCTCTGACCCCTCCGATTTCCTGCTGCGGGTTTTCCTTCCACGTGCATATGGAGCATTGGAGCCGCTAAAAATGCTGCATCCTCTACCCTGGGCATGGTATATCAGGATGGTTCCGTATGTTTCAGTATTTGGTATACCTGAAGTTGCCGGTGCCCTTGAGTCCCTGATAAAAGCCGGGGCAGAAGCCCAGAGAATGATATCTAAAGCAACTGAGCTTACCAGGGAAATGGAATCTCTGGGGTTCCCCCGTCAATTTGTCTCATCAGCAAATGCGCCCTTTGATTACATTGGGGATTATCTGAGAGGGACACGGGGGATAATGTTAGACATGTATCGAAACCCTGACAAACTCCTTGAAGCTACCGAAAAATTATTACCGGTAATAATTGAGCAGGCAACATCTGTCACTAAAATATCCGGGGTTAACAGGGTCTTCATCCCTCTTCATAAGGGCATCGATGGTTTTATGTCTCCGGAGCAGTTTGAAACTTTCTACTGGCCAACTCTTAAAAAACTCATGCTGGCATTAATTGATGCCGGGCTCACCCCTAATCCGTTTTTTGAGGGGGACTGCACCTCACGTCTGGAGGTTATCAGGGACATACCCAGGGGAAAGGCTGTATACTGGTTTGAGCGTACTGACCTTGTTAAGGCAAAGGAGGTTTTGGGTGACCGCGTCTGTATCGAGGGAGGCGTCCCGTCCTCACTGTTAATTACAGGCACACCCGAAGACGTCAAGGCTTATTGTAAAAAGCTTATTGATGTCGTTGGCAAGGGAGGTGGCTTCATCATGAACGGTGATACAGGGATACCTGATGAGGCCAAGATTGAGAATGTGAGGGCAATGGCAGACTTCACTCGAGAATATGGTGTGTACCGGTAAGCAGGCCAAAGGTAGAGACAGCATTTATCGAGTCAAACTCGTTGGGACTCAAGCCGGAAAAGAAGTGAACACCCTTTAGTAATTCCAGCTCAATTGTTATATCTGGTATCCGCCCCGATATTAGAGCAGAAAGCCTTCTTGAAGTCATTTGTCAGAAGCGCCGAGGTATCATCTTCAAATATGACGGTATATTATACTCTTCCAGTGCTGTATCAGATACTACTAGGGATATTGTCAGAGTTCTTGCTTTTGAATCTAGTGGTGGAGCTGAGGAGACTCGAACTCCTGACTTCCTCCGTGGGAAGCCAGGAGTTTCTACCCCGCTGTTCACAAGTCTGCGATTCTCTAGCATTACAATCCACCCATTGAATTGTGGTTGTATGTATTATACCTCGATCTGGTTAATCAGTATAGTAATATTCACAAACATTTTAAGTATTTAGATTGGGCTAAGAAACAGGAATAGCCATTCCAATGAAGTGGTGTATTTTGTCATGATACAATGTCAGGGTATGGGGAAATGACAGCTTCCCAAATTTAATGAAAGGATCATCGCAGACATGAGAAAAACAATCGGACTAATATCTCTTTTGGTTATCATGCTGACCATCGTCGGCAGCGCCATCGCCTGCAAATCCAGTCCGTCATCAACCCCCGACGAGAGCGCCATCTGGGCTTATGCCGACCCTGCGACAGAGACGACTTTGCAAGGTCTGAGCGAGAACAACCTGGCGAAATATACCCAACATGCCAACATCGAATTCAAAGCTGCGGTAACTCAAGAAATACTCGATAAGACTGTGACCCAGATAAACAGTCAGCTTGGCAATTATTTATCCAAGGAGTTCTTAAGGGTTGAGGAGCAAGACGGTTATATCGTTGTTCACTATAAGGCGAAGTATGCTAAAGGTGATGTGGGTATTAGGATGGTTTTCGACAAGGACCATCTCGTCGCCGGTCAATGGTTTGAATAGCCTGGCTTCACTGGTGAGGGACGGGGAGAGGATAGGATAGGTGAAACCAACAGCGGCGGAATCCGCAGGTGGAGCTGGTGGGTCGTCCATCTCGGCTATAATTATCCCGGATACTTTACGCAGTAATATCACCGGCATGTTAAGTGATCTAGAATTCTCTTCTTTATGTTACAATTTGGGCGAAGATAAGACTGACCTGTCCCTCCCAAACTGGTCCAGTTATAATGCAAGAATGATTGAACTTTTGCTTGATTTGTTGGCTTCATCACACGAAATAGCGAGTTGTTCAGTAGGATGAGGGTTGATTGTAGCACGTAATTCATCTAGTATTGCCCTAAACAGCAAGGCTATCGATCAATATTTATATCATACTATGATACTTTTACCGTGATAATGTGGAATAAATGCCATTAAAATACAATAAACACCGATTTTATCATAATTAGGTGCCAATAAATGCTCTTTAATACCATCTTAAGAATAGATCATCAAGAAAGCTTGGTCAACTAACGACAGTTAAACAAAAAGCAAAGAAAAACTGTAACTAGATGTATTATGACGACATAATTAGCCCTTTGCTCGCAGCTGCCCGTACTTTTCGATGTACTTAACGATGATAAAAGCCTGAATACGCACTCTTTCTTCCAGATCCTTGATCTCTTGGTCATGGTTTTCCTCAAAACAGCGCGCTCCAACGCCCAAAAGGTGATGTAAAGCGGTAGTTAGGGTCGTTTTCAGTGTTTTTGCGTACACTTTGAGGATCGTATGGTCACCTTTATCGACATGTACAGTTGCAGCACGTGCTGTTCTGGGTATTCTATGTGCTTTTATTGTAATATTCTCCATTGTTAACCCCCTTTTTCCGTTGGTTTGTGTATACACAGGCTCGATAAATGGCACAAAGTGCTTCTTACATGTCAATTTTATCCCTTACAAGTCACGAATCGCTCTTAAATAACACTACTTTGTCAAAAAGTGCAGTGATCTGCCACGCCATTGCCAAAAAGTGTTCTAAACCGACATTCCCCATTTCAACTCGCTATGAGGCATCCTGACCCTCATTGCTCTTATCGCCAATAATACAGCCATGACACCTGGTTGTCGATAACCGTCTCTGAGCCCTGCCGTACCCCATTTAGTGCTCGACCGGCCACCAGCTCCTGAAGCTAAACTATCTTTAACTCTAACTTAAGAAGTGGTATCCTTTGTGGGGGCATGCCACTGCCGGAAATCTCCGGGGCATCTGTCTCCATTGAGAATGTTTCCGGCGGAGAGAAAGAGCAGATCCACCTTGCCACCCGTTTGGCGCTGGCGAAAGTTCTGGCCAAGGGGGAACGTCAGCTTGTAATCCTCGATGATGTGCTGACATCCACCGATGCAGGCCGCCTAGCCCGCGTAATGAATATCCTAGAGGGAGGGGCGCAACGACTGCAGATACTTATTCTTACTTGCCATCCAGAAAGATACCGGGGATTAGAACGGGCGAACTTTATTGACTTAGAAGCGATTGTACGTAGCAATTTGAAATGATTGGTATCCAACAAAGTAGCGGATTGGGTGTTTGTGATTATGCAACCGTTTATGGAGCTAAAACAGATCGAATCCCATCACTGGATAAATGGAAGTAAGGCGAGACAGATTTAGAGAATCCTGAATACACTCCAAATTGCAAAAGAGGTCAACCATGCATACGATAAAACTTGTTTCATAATCTTTCCAGAATATGCGATGCCTAGTCTTGAGGGTATTAACCAAATTAGTTGACGGGGTTTTCCAATGAAATTTCAAAGTGTAACACTACATAATTGGCGTTCGATCAAAGACGAAACCATCCAGTTTCAGGACATGATGATATTCATTGGCCAAAATAATCACGGGAAATCGAATATTCTTTATGCACTTCTATTCTTTTTTGGTAAAATACCTATTGAGGCGCTTGATTTTAATGGAGATAGTAACGAGCTGTTTATTGAAGTTATTTTTTCTGACCTAGACGTAGATGATCAGACGACTTTTAAAAAGTACCTTACTAGCGAAAATACCATTAAAGTACGGAAACAAGCGATTAAAGGTGAAGGGCCCGAATATCATGGATACCTCGAAATTCCCAATGAAGAATGGCTGAAAGAAGATAAGATTTCAGATTATGTAACCCGTGAGATAGCAGCCACTTTGCCTCTAGCAAGCCATTTGCCAGAAAGTGGAAGAATCTCCAAGGACCAATTCAAAGAAGCCCAAGACAAATACATAGCTGAGCATAAAGATGCGATTACATTTTTGTATCAAATCGAAAACGGGCCATTTTTAGGTGCCAAGAACGTAGCAAAAGGTATTTTCGGTGATGTGTATTTTATTCCCTCAGTAAAGAAAGCTATTGATGATCTCGCAGTAAAGGGCAACACCGTATTCAATGAATTGTATTCAAAGATTCTTAACAAGATGTCCGAAACGAACACTGAATTTCGTGAAGCTAAAGATAAGATCATATCACTTATTGGCATCTTGAATAAAACAACCGAGGATGGTGCTGAAAATACACAACGCCCTCCTGAACTCACTTCATTTGAGGAGTCTCTTCAGGAAGAACTTACTGCGTGGAGTACTACCGTTGATGTGGAAATATATCCTCCCGATATCGATGAATTATTTCGAGTTGGTACAACTGTATGGGTTAATGATGGAATAAAGACTGACATTTCAAGAAAAGGACAGGGATTACAGAGGGCTTTAATTTTCGCCTTGGTTCGTGCACTAGCAAAAATACTGAAAGAGGAGAGAATAGCACAAGAGGCTCAAGCAGGAACTGAAGAGTCTACTCAAGCTTCATCATCAAGGAAATCTTCAAAGTCAACATATTTCGTAATCGAAGAACCAGAATTATACCTTCATCCTCAAGCTCAGCGAGAACTTTATGATTCATTAACAGAATTATCCAGAGGAAATAATCAAGTGATACTATGTACACATTCTAGTTCATTTATCAACCTTGACCAATATAAATCAATTTGTTGTATCCGAAAAGACTCGCTTGATAGAGGAACTACGGCATTTCAGTGTTATGATGAACTCTTTGCAGACGATGACAATAAGCGTAAATTCAATTTATCGTATTGGATTAATCCCGATCGAAGCGAGATGTTTTTTGCGCGAAAGGTCATTCTCGTTGAAGGACCTACCGATAAAACTGTCATCCCATATTTGGCAACGACTCTTGGTGTATTTCGTCATGATTATACTCTTATCGATTGTGGTTCGAAATCTACGATGCCGAGTTACTTATTACTCTTAAATAAATACTCAATACCTTATGTCGTTGTATATGACCGAGACCATCAATCCTATAAACTGCCTGACGCGATAGCTGCAGCAGATACTGACTCGGCGAGGATCGAGGGTATGATAGAACCTGCTCTAGGTTCAACGGTTGTATTAGTTAACGATATCGAAGAGGAAATTGGGATTACTGTTCCCTCAGGTAATAGCAAACCATATTATGCTATATCTCATGTAAAGGATCTAGGCTTCTCCCTTTCAGGTGCTTTTGAAAATAAAATCAGAGTGATCTATCAATAGATATATAGATCTTCGACGGAAATTATTACTCCTCCTACTGCAATCGCAGCGGCAATTAGATGAGGCCTTTGGTCTATAAGAGATCATGAATTGCTATTTTGTTCTGGAAATAATAAAATCAGGGTGTCGGTTGACCTAGTGTCTTGACACCCTGATTCGTTGAAAAAACGTATCACATTCCCCTAAGGGAACGGTCTATTTAGCTTTGGTAGGCCAGACGCCTCTATTGCCAACCCCCAAATTGAGAGCTTTTTTGAGCTTTCACTAATGCCTGCTTCCCCTTACGGGAGGCAGAACAGTGTCAATTTCTAATCATCTACAATGCTTCTCATATGCTTTCGCTCCACTATTTCTCAGCAAAGTCATAGGAATCACTACCGCATTGACGGCTTTGTATCCTTCTCTTATTTTGTCTTTAAAGTCGTTCAACTCAGTTGTTCAATTGAACGGAGTTGAACGGTCAGGTGTTCAACTTTCATATTTAGTTGAACGGTCTTGAATACCCAAAAAGTGAGGTAACTATATCATGAAGGAAATGGAGTTTTTTAAGTGGTGTCTTGGTCTTTGGGTTGGCTATAAGATATTGAAAGAGTTCCACTCTAGTGATCAGACCTATAGTGACAACTTAAGCCCTAGCCAGCGCGATATCCTCGCTAATCTGGACATAGAAAGTATTCTTGAGGAAGCCTTTAATAAAACGTTTGAGAAACCTACCCTATTAGAGCCTCAGCCACAACCAGTGAAGCCGGTCCCAGACCCTCAGACGGTTGAGGCGGGAAATTGGCTAAAGCTAATTCACCACCCTTCAGTCATCGTGATTTTGGGCGGGAGAGGGAAAGGTAAGAGTGCCCTGGGCTATCGGCTATTGGAGTATTTACGCTGGACAGCCAGCCCCTATGTTGTGGGTTTACCGGAAAATGCTAGGAAGCTACTACCCGATTGGGTAGGTATGGCTGCTAGTTTGGAAGATGTGCCACTAAAGACTATTGTTCTGGTGGATGAGGCTTACATGCCTTACCATGCCCGCTCTAGCATGGTAGCTGAAGCCAAGACCATGTCACAGTTGGTTAATCTATCCCGGCAACGGGAGCAGACCTTGATATTTGTGTCTCAGGAAGCCAGACAGGTAGACAGGAATATTGCCAGCTCAGCCAACGTGGTGATATTCAAAGATCTGGGTATCTTTCAGCTTGAGTTTGACAGGCGAGAACTGGATAAGATTGCAGTTCAGGCTAAGCAAGCGTTTGCTGGTATTAACGGTGATAAGAGGGCGTGGAGCTATATTGTTGCCCAGGACAGCGATTTTAGTGGGCTAGTAGAAAATTCTCTACCATCATTCTGGAGTGAGAAACTTAGTCATATCTTTGCTGCCGGGGGGGAGATAATAGCCAGACCACCTAAGAAAATACCCTTGGAGCAACGGATTGAGAAGGCAAAACAGCTTAAACAGCAGGGGCTATCACTGGGGCAGATAGCCAAGTTAATGGGGGTATCTAAGGCAACAATCAAAAACTACCTGGATGGTTACCCATATCAGGCATAATCCGGCCATCGGATTTGTGGAGTTGTACCACCAACGTTATTGAACCAAAAGATGGATTGAGCAGAGGTAACATTCTGGCTGATTGTTACATCGTGACGCAAATAGAAAGAACAGTTTTAAAGAGGTCGCTGTAGTGCTATTGCGACATTCAGCTGCTACGGTATTTTGCCTTATTGGCTTACTGAGTTTGAAGGTTCAAGGCTTTAAATAACGTTCTCCAAGCGAAGCCAGCCTTACCTTATTCTGGGAATAGCCTAATATCATTTTTCGTGATGTACTCCACATCCGACATTGAAAATACATTTTTACCCCTGCCTAGGGCGCAACACTAGACCACCTTCATATTAATTAAGCACAGTGGCATCTCTTATCAGCTAGAGTCCGTATTGCTTCTTGATTACGGCAACCGTTACTTCTGTCAAGATGGGCTTAGCAACCTCCCAAACTTTGCCACCAAGTCTGTTAAGAAACTCGACTAATCGTGCTTGCTGATGCTCTTCAGTTAATTCATTTTTCACCAGTCTGGAAAGGAGCTGGATAGTCTCAGCGCTCTCTTGTGGACTGAGTCCTTCCGTTTTTCGAACAAGCTCTTGGAGGGTCGCAATACGGTCATTCAAAATTGCTGCCTTGTGCAGTTCGGCATACTGTTCTTCAGTGATGTCTAGGAATTCAAAGGCATAAACTGACCGCCGAATGTTTTGTAGCATGCTCCAGCATCTGCTCCTTGAGAGCTTATCACTTGTTGCTGCTTCCTTGTGGACATATTTACTTGTGACCTGATAAACTTCGTCCATACGATTGAAATCATCTCTGGGAAGCACTTCTCTAAAGACTTTAAATAGCTGACGAGGAGGTCGCTCGGCCTCTATCCCGATGGCTTCCATTTGTGCAGAAACAAGTGCGGAGCGTGCTTGCATGGCGCAAGGCGAGAAGTCATCATCGGCTGAAAGCTTGTAAAACTGATCATAAGCATCATATAAGGCATCAAAGGAGCGAGTAAGAATCTCAGGGCGCAACTGAGCTACAAAGACACAGTTATCTTCTGCATCGGGCTGCTCAAGGACATCCACAACCTTCAAGACTTGGATCATGGCTTGTTCAATCTCTCCAATTTCTTGTTGGATAAGCCGTGCCCGGAGGGTAAGCAACTCATTGAGGAATGAACGGATATAGTTACGATAAAACCCACAGTGAGCGTGATGCGAACTCTCTATTCGACGGAGGGGGTTATTCCTGAGCTGGATTACTATCTTTTCACGGGTGCAGGTCTTTAGCTTCGTCTCGCCAGCACCCGTCTCGTTTTCAAAGAGAGCCCAAAGCTCAATGAGTTTTTTAATGTCGTGAACTTCAAGAAAAAGATCCCTACCCTTTAATTTGTTCATCAGATCTCTTGCAAATGTAAATCCAACTTCATCCCCTAGATCCACCAGAAACTCATCATATGCTTTAGGACCAGACTTTGCACTTCTACGGAAGTTCCGAGATGCAACTTCGTAGATGAGCGAGAGTGTTTGAATGCGAAAAGCAGCGTAATCGATAGTACCAGTGGAGAGCCTTCCATTGTGGAGAAACAAAGCACTGGAGAGAATGGTCTTGACCTCTTCAAGGGTCTGGGTAGCACGTTCGATTTTACCTTTTGCCTCAGCGAATTCTTCCTCAGAAAGAATCTCCTTTACCTCAGTGACGGAGAGTCGATGACGATTCTTATTCGCGTTCTTCATAGTAATTCAACCTCCACCTACCCTATTGAGTGGTTTCGCATGACATTCTGGTACAAAAGAAGTTCGGCAAAGTCTAGCACTTGTCAAACTTTAGCACCTACCACAGTAGCCGTCAAGCTCGTTGCAACCACAATGGCAGATCCCCCCTCATTATCTCCCTGCCAGAACCACTTCCCTTTCCAAAGTTGCGATTACATTCCGCACAGGCACCGGTTCGTGATGTAACCTAGTTTAATGAAGCCGACAGAGCCACGTCAAGCGGTATGCTAGTATTGCGTTGCAACCCTGACAAAAGTTGCACTTTCTGACGTTCAGTTGCGTAGTTGAACAAAATGGCTTTTTGTTACCTTAGGGATAAAAAGCTTCCTTTTTTAGACTACACGTAACAAGCTTCTGTAATGTCACATTCACTCATTAAGTGACTTTTGAAGAAGCGAGCATGCTTCATATGATACAATTAACATAAAGAAGAAATAAACAACTAATAGCTGGAGATAAGGAATGGCAGAAAAAGAGAAGCGAAATCAAACATCTCCCTGGCCACAAGCACCTCCTGGGCCACAGGCTCCTCCTAAACCACAAAGCGCCTAGCAGGCCACAAGCTCCTTCTGAGCTAATTAACAAGCTTAACAACGGGGATAGCGGCGTCTCGTTTGATACCCCCCTTGATTATAGTTCCTTTTTTACTTACACTGCTCAAGCCTAGCCTTCAGGCGTGAAATTCAGCGCACCTTTTTATCTTGTGCCGACGGGGCTAGTATTGTAGAATCACACAAATTGGCTTTTTGTGCAAAGCTAAAAAGAAACCCCAAGTGGATCAGAGTAGCCAATATTTGTGGCACACCACTTATGATCTATTATGGTCTATAGGTCATCCATACGCCGGGTAAATTCCGAAAGGCCTACTTTGTCGCACTCTTACTAGACTTTCTATTTAAATAAGCTAACGCTCTATCCACCCATGCCCAGTCTGGGTGATGTTCTTTCATTTCGTTGAGATCGTCAAGATGGTCGCGCAACTCGGTAGGATCTAGGTTAATTATTTGCTTATACTCTGCTATGCCTTTGGTATCGTTTCCTCTGGCGAAATGACATGCTCCTAGGTTATAGTAGGCTCTGGAATGTGTCCTGTCTAGTTCTATGCAATATTCTAGATTTAGCAGGGCTGCGTCAGTATCTCCCTTAAACAATAGTAGGAATCCAATGTTATTGTATCCTATAGGTTCCTTTGGCTCCAAGTCAACAGCCATTTTGCAACTTTTTATTGCTTCATCTATCTGTCCTAGACTATACTGCAAGACACCGAGATTGATGAGCTCATCATAGTCAATCTTGAATTGGTGGCAAATAATTTCTTTAGCCCTCTCCAATTCTGTTATTGCGTCATCATATCTATGCAAACCTCGGAGTGCCTTCACCACTTCAAATAGTGTTGCCGTGTCATCTGGTTGTAATGTTAGAGCGGTTTGAGCTGATTCTAACGCTTCCTTATATTTCTCCAGGCCGTTAAGAGAGGTGGTTAAAATGCTATAGGAATTAGGAAATTTGGGGGCTATACTAATAGCCTTTTGGCAAAAAGGTATTGCTTCCTCATATCTTCCGAGATTATTGAGACATGCTGCAACCCCATTAAGCGCGAGGATGGACTCGGGATTGATCTCAATTGCCTTGTGACAAGCCTCGATAGCTTCTTCATATTCATCTTTATCAAAATGTATATGACCGAGTACGGCGTAAGCGTAGGCATTATTTGGTTTAGTCTCAATTGCTTTCTGACAGTATTCAAAAGCCTCTTCAAATTTCTTCAACATTCGAAGCACATTAGCTAATTCAGCCAGCATATCGGGGTCATGCGGTCTCAATTTTACAGCGGTTTGCACCAATTCCAGAGCTTCTTCATATCTTCCAAGAGCGCTCATGGAAATGGCCTTTATAATGTAAGGCCTTGGAGATGTAGGAGCTATACTGATGGCTTTTTGGCAAAAAGGCATTGCTTCCTCATATCTTCCGAGATTATGGAGACATGCTGCAATTTTACCTAAGCCGCTGACGAAGTCGGGGGCTAGCTCAGTTGCTTTCTGGTAAAACCCCATTGCTTCTTCGTATTCATCTTTATCAAAATGTATATGACCGAGTACGGCGTAAGCGTAGGCATTATTTGGTTTAGTCTCAATTGCTTTCTGACAGTATTCAAAAGCTTCTTCAAATTTCTTCAACATTCGAAGCACATTAGCTAATTCAGCCAGCATATCGGGGTCATGCGGTTTCAATTTTAAAGCGGTTTGTGCCGATTCCAGAGCTTCTTCATATCTTCCAAGAGCGCTCAAAGAGTACGCTAGAATCCTGTGCGGATCTCCAAAGTCGGGTGCTATACTGATGGCTTTTTGGCAAAAAGGTATTGCTTCCTCATATCTTCCGAGATTATTTAGACACGCTGCAATGTTACCATAGGCGGGAGCGAAGTCAGGATCTAACTCAGAAGCTTTCCGGTAAGAATTAATGGCGTCTTCATATTTTCGCTTGGCAAAGTCTATATGACCGAGAGCATTATAAGCATGGGCGCTACTTGGGTTGATCTTAAGGGCTTTCTGACAGTATTCAAAAGCTTCTTCAAACCTATTTAATTCTACTAAGGACCAAGCTGCATCCACATAGTAAAGCAGATTCTTGGGCGCCAAATCAATCGCACTTTGGTAGGCTACTAGTGCTTGCTGATACTCATTGGTACGATGCAATATATCACCCTTCAAGTTAGGCAGACGAGCATTTCTGGGTGCAATTTGAATGGCTTTCTCTACACAATCCAACGCCTGACGTGGTCTGCCGTGATGTAGTAAAGCCAGTGCTAATGACGAATATGCTGCTGAGTTCTCGGGATTGAGTTGTATAGAATTCTCAGCAGACTTTATCGCCTCCTCCGTACGATTCAATTCTAGGAGTACATCAGACAAAAGCCTTCGCAAGTGACTATTCTCAGGGTTACAATCGATAGCACGCCGAAGTGCCTTTACAGATTCTTCCTTATTCCCAATGTGGTCACATGCCTCAGCCAATAATAAGTGGCCTGTGGAAGAGTCAGGATTGATTTCTACTGCATTCTGGCTTGCCTTTATCGCATCTTGATATTCTCTAGTCGCGAGAAATATTCTAGCCATTTCAAGATGAGCTGAAAAGTGAAGAGGTCTCACAGATATTGCCTGCCTTAGCTGTTTCAGTGCTTGAGAGTATTTACGCCTTCGCCTTAATATAATAGCGAGCAAGACCCGTCCTTCTGCTCCATCGGGCTCCAAGTCAATCGCTTGTCTAACCTGTTCTTCTGCTTCTTCAATCCTATTCATTTTAAGCAAGAACCTGGCAAATCGACGTCTCGTTCTAGCATTAGTCGGTTCAAGCTCAACAGCATGAGCAAAGGCTTTTTCAGCATCTTCTAAGCGGCCCAAGCCAACTAAAGTCACTGCGATAGCATTCTGTAGTGTTGCGGTATTACCCGACTCTTCGAGGGCCTCTTGGAATGAGGCTAGGGCTTCTTCATATCGCTCAAGATCGTGAAATGCCCTGCCCAGCCTGAGCAAAGCTTGGCCTCGTTTCTGTCTGCGCAGCGACATTCTCTCATTATCATCTACCATAAATTTTCACCGTATTCTGCAACTACTTAGAAATAGGACTCCTTACGAAGGTCTACGTAACTCTTGATTTTCTTGTACTATCAAATCCGTGGGGACACTGTTTTGTATCCAATTGTTGGAGCCTGAGCCCATCGGTTGGAGCACTCCTCAGTTAGTTTATTCTCGTAGTCCACCTGCTGCTGCTGTCGACTAATCTCGTCTATCATCTGCTCATATTCTCGCTGTGATTCTTCAAATGCTCTTGCCATGCCTAAGGCGATACGTAAGAGTTTTGTGGCAAGGCCTGCCCCACTGTCCCAGCGTCGGGAAGAAGTTATAAGATGCTGTATTGTAAGTAGTGAGTTTTTTATTTGATAGTAATCCCTGCGTGTTATATGATTGTTAACTTGAACAAGCTGGGGTTCTAGGCAAGCTACTTCCATGTACGACCATATGCTTCGAAGCTCGGTATCTAATAAACCAGCGTCAATATCATGGGTTTGCGCCGCTGCTTCAGCTTCTCCCATCAAATTAAAAGTGGTTTGCCAGTCTCTGTCGAGAGCTGAGCACTTGGCTCTTTCTAAAATCATTTTGAGTTGGAGAGCATGAGACTCGGCTTTACTTGTCATCACTTTGGCGGACATTTCATCAAGATTTTTTCTAGCTTTGTCTAGAGAGTTCTTGTCAGAAACACCACCGATTCGAAGTTGTTCATATTCCTTTTCGATAATACGAGCAGTACTCACGAGCTTAGAGTACTTCGATATATCAAATAGTTCTTGTTTTCCCCTAAACATTCTTGAGGGAATTCTCCAATTGCCATCCTCTTCTTCTGCTATTCCAATTCTATGTAAAGCCGATAAAATAGAGCCAATAATTGGTCTCAAAGTGGTAATAGGCAAATTAGTACGGATACTGTCTGCAAGGTCGTTTAAGTTCTGCCAACCAATCTTTAGTTTAGAAAGGATCGGTAGAAGAACGGACTCAATCATATTTGTACCTTCAATTCCAAAATATTTACCTGTCGTCAGCCTACCAGTAGAAGTCAAAGAATACCAAACATTCTTTCCAAACTTATCTCGTCTAATGAGTCCTTCATCTACTAAAGGTTGCACCGTGCGCTGCAATTGGGTTGCGTGTGGGAGACCAGCATGATCACATAATTCCGTGGCTAGCATAGCCCCATTTTTTTGCAGAGCTTGCATGATTGGCTGCGCATATTTGGAGCGGCTTACAACTTGCCAGAGACTTTCAGGTACTGAGCGCTGAGTAACATAGTCACACAGGTTTATTAACGCCCTTATTTGCCCAAGATATGAAGCTGTTTTCTCAAGTGGTCCAGTAGTTTTAGAACGATGTGGAAAGTACGCAGCGTTCAGATCACGACCCAGCGACACCAGATAATCATGACGGTCTTCTAATACGTAGTCTACAAATAGATCATTAGCTTCATTTAAGCCACGCTCTATATTGTTTGGATCATTCTTTTTAAGCCCCTCTGCGATCGTCTGGCTGCAATAATAGGGATCACCTGTCAAATATGACCGGCTTTGATCTTTCATATCTGCCCTCCATCATTAACTTTTGATTAACACTATAGTTAATAATATGCTAACTAAGTTGCGTAGTCAAATCTATTTTTTATTCAAAATCTGAAGATGGCCAACTTCCAAGCTGGAGTATGAAATTCTCACAACACTGGTGACTGGGGCACTCACCAGGCGGGATCTGACAATGACACCACCATTTACTGGGATACGCAGGCAGAAAAGCAAATGATATCTTTTTCTTAATGGTATCCTTACGTGACACATTTTCTCGTACTACTGCACACGTGTTTGACAGTAGGATCGTAGCTTGTGAATGTATGGCAAATTGCTCAGCCGCTGTAGTGAAATCGTGGGCAAGAACTGCACTCATAGCTGGTACTATAATACAGTTTACATTCAGGTCAAACAGCATCTTACGGTGTGGGTCGGTGCTAAGTAGATCGCTGCAAAGTAGGATTGCCATACGGCCTAAAGGTGTATCGCGAACCACAAGTACTCTAGGAGCGGTAGTGATGTTTTCATATATATCATGGTCGGCGAATTCTACAAAAGACGATAGGCGTTCCGCTTGATAGCGCTTCATAGTATAAGGCTGAAATTTTTGTTGCTTCCATAACACTTGTCCATCCGGTCCTAATACATAGGCACTGTTATACCACTTGCCGTCGAGCTCTTCATGAAGAGAACCAGCTACTACCATCTTGACATTGGGGAACAGATTCTTCTGGAGACCTTCACAAATCGCACTGCGTACTATCTGAGGTACACATAACTCTGGGAAAATTGCGACAGTCACACGCTTTTCGCTCAGTTGTTGTAAGAGATGCAGAGCCTGTGCTGTAACCCTATCTGCTTCTGCCAGTCCCGTGCAAAGGAATGGTCTTTTGTTCTCACTATCTAAGTCAAAGAATTGTTTTTCCAAACAGCTACTCTGATCTATCAGAGGAACCAAGGCTATCCTACATTCAGTCAAATCTTCTGGAAAGGTTAACCGTGTACTAGAATCAAGCCCATTAAAATCAATATAGTATCCAGTTGGCAAAGAAAGGCAAGCCAATTTATGTACATGAGCTCTCAGGTGGTGGCCTACATCCCTACCCGTCCTTAACCGCCCGCATTTTTGCCTTGCTCTGGAGTAATAGGAAATCTTTTTTTCGATAATCTGATAGATCTGAGAAGGTTTCTTTGTATAGACTAGAGCGAATTCTGTATTCAGATTTAGATGTTGAGGCATCGTCGGGAAATTCGATAAATTTGAGCTTCTTGCACTCATATTGTCATAGTTCTTATCAATAGCATGAAGAAGTGTAAAACACTGTAAATCGAAATAGTCCTGATTGTCATTTGGATATAGTGAGGAGGATATGAGTCTGCGAGTTTTCATATCGATGGAGGCCAAAGAATTTCTTGGATGTGGTAATACCGAGTCTTGTAGCTCACTTACATGCAGGCTGACACGACGGTATATTTCATTCTGTGCTAGTTTGGGACGAATAGTATGAAATCTCGGCTCACAATACGAGTATAGAATCGCAAATATGTCAAATATGTTGATATCGCTTTCTTGAAACAACGACTGTTTTAATTGGTCGGCGTTCTTGCTCGGTTGAGTAACCATTGACCTGCCCCAAGTAATTATACCACTTCTGAAGTTATGGTTGACTCCTTACTAAATAGAGAATGCCATTTGTGCAATCCGTGAATGGTTCGGGCTGTGGCAAACAACGCAAATAAAAAGGTCCGCTCAATTTCACGCATAAAGGATAAGCGTGGAATTATGAGCTAAAAAAGGAACGTTTTTCTAGACATTGAACTTTTTAAGCAAGTGTTACCCAACAATTTACTTCTTTGTAAAATGCCTCATTGGCCAGCCAAAATCCAAGCTTTCGTACGAATTAGATATACGTTTCTGTCTCTTCCCTTATGGCTAGCATCACCACAAAGGCAGTCACACGAACTCTCCCAACGCGAACAGTCGATTCGCAGCGCTAGATAATGGGATACCGATCAACCAATAGAGGGTGTGGCATGCCCCCACAAAGGATACCACTTCCTATGTTAGAGTTAAAGATAGTTTAGCTTCAGGAGCTGGTGGCCGATAACCGAGAGCGCTATGGGGCCGGAAGTGATTATATTCCCTGCGCC
>SDBV01006498.1_pt1 | contig 16187 bp, 14 predicted proteins | sample 2277081 | NCBI WGS metagenome assembly SDBV01 (sample SAMN10402039, study PRJNA504765) | marine sediment metagenome | isolation source: marine sediment core GS10_PC15, 223 cmbsf | place: Arctic Ocean: Southern Knipovich Ridge | collected 2010
GTTATGCTAGACCGACTGATTCTGTCCACCCTAAAATAGTGCGAAGATTAATTTTTCATCCTCTAGATAGAAATCTTATTATCAGTGGGTTATAGGATAGTTATTTTCTTAAGGAATCGCTGACAAACTACTATTTATTGGGGGCGTACATATACGACATTGAACCGAAATCCCACTTCGCTACAGTGTTGTGAAATTAAAATTTCCATACTGTCAGGTATTTTCATCAGACAATTTTCAATTAAAATCTAAGCAATTTTGCATAATGGATCAATAAAGGTTTTATTTACAAGTTGTTCTAAAGTCCGTATTGGATTATTTAAAAACCCTGAATTAAAATTTATATGAAGAATGTATCACGTAGGTCTTTTGTGAAGACAGCTGCTGCTGTTTCAGCAGGGGCTATGATTTTACCCACATTAAAAAGCTGTTCACCCAACAGCAAATTGAATTTAGCATTTATTGGCGTTGGCGGCCGTGGAGGAGCTAACCTCAAAGGATGTAATATGATGGATGAAAATGGAGTTCCATTAAACAACATCGTGGCTTTGTGCGATGTAAGTGAAGAAAGAGCGGCTTCCGGGTTTGACCAATTCCCTAATGCGAAACGCTTTACAGACTTCCGTGTGATGTTTGACAAAATGGGAAAAGATATTGATGCCGTAGTTATTGCAACACCAGATCATACGCACTTCCCTGCAACGATGGCTGCCATGCAATTGGGCAAGCATGTGATGGTAGAAAAACCCTTAGCGCACAATATTTGGCAGTTGCGAACACTAAGAAAAGCCGCGGATCATTATGGCGTAATTACACAAATGGGGAACCAGGGTCATACTACTGAAGGTATCCGATTTGTAAAAGAATGGTATGACGCCGATGTTCTTGGAGAAGTAACAGAGGTAATCGCCTGGTTCAACGGGCCTCATTTTAGTGAAAGAGGCTATTTTAATAAGCCCAATAACTACCCACCGGTAGGAGAAACTGTTCCTGCCGGATTGGATTGGGATTCATGGGTTGGACCCGCAAAAGAAAGACCTTACAGTCATTTTTATTTACCTAAGTGGTGGAGAGGCTGGTATGAATTTGGAAATGGAGAATTAGGAGATTGGGCATGCCATACCCTGGATGCTCCTTTCTGGGCCTTGGATTTGGGGATGCCTACTTCTGTAGATTCAATTGTCAGATCTCCATCAGGTGAAGGATATGTTTCAGATCAATCACAGTTGGAATTTAATTTTGCCGCAAGAGGAAATAAGCCTGCTGTCAAACTGCATTGGTATGAAGGAGGATTAAAGCCAGAAATCAGACCTGAATGGGAACTGGATGAACTGCCTGGATCAGGAATGATTATGGTAGGGAGTAAAAAATCATTAAAAACAGGGGGGCGTCCTAATCGGCCAGAACTTATGGGTTCTGATGAAGAGTGGCTCGAATTTCAAAAGGCGATTCCAAAGAGAACCATTCCTAGAGTTGATGAAGAAAATCCTCAGGCAGAATTTATAAAAGCAATAAAAGGAGAAGGCGCTAAGCCAGGTTCCAGCTTTGACTATTCAGCAAGATTAACTGAAATGGCTTCTGTAGGTGTAATGTCACAGCGATTCGATACACTCATTGAGTACGACGCCAAAAACATGAAAGTTACGAATCATCCGGAATTTGATCAGTACATCAAGGAGCCTGTACGAGACGGCTGGGCTTATGGTGAAGATCTCTGGAAGTAATAAATTATCAGGTATAACTTTTTAATAAAAAGGCCCGGGTTTGTTCTTGGGCTTTTTTTAGTTCAATTAATTCTTACGTATTTTAAAAATAAATATTATCCTTGAGCGTATTTAAGGAGGCGAAGTTTTTCAAAGACTTGAAAAGGTGTTGACAAATAAGCTAAATTGCATTTTTAATCCTCTCTTATCAATCATCTTTAATTTTTCAATTAAACTTTTAGTAATGAAAAAATTATTTTTTGGATTTGTTATTCTTGTTTTTGTTTCTGCTGCGCACGCACAAGTCACGCAATGGCGCGGGCCAAATCGTGACGGACATTTTCCTGATCAGGAATTACTAAAATCATGGCCTGAAAATGGCCCTGAGCTAATCCTTGAGGTGAACAAAATTGGCAAAGGCTGGTCAACCCCGATTTTGGAAGATGGAATGATATACTCCACAGGGATGATTGATACACTGGATTATTTATCCGCCATTGATCAGGAAGGGAATATAAAGTGGCAGGTTGCTTATGGAAGATCCTGGAACAAATCTTTCCCCGATACCAGGAGTACGCCAACTATTGAAGACAATCGGATCTATGTGCAAAGCGGAACCGGTCGACTGGCGTGTATCGACAAGGAAACTGGGAAGGAAAATTGGGCTGTTGAAGTCGACAAAGATTTTGAAACCGAATACCACCTTTGGGGAAATTCGGAAACCCCACTGATTGTGGATGATAAAGTTATTTGTTCTCCCGGAGGCAAAAAAACCAGTATTGTGGCATTCAATAAAATGACAGGGGAGCTGGCCTGGCAAAGCAAATCCCTGGAAGGACCAAGAGCCTATGCTTCTGCAACCATTTATGAATATAAAGATTTTAGGTACATTTTGGCAGTAATTGGAACGCACCTGATGGCATTGAATCCTGAAAACGGCGAAATTGTTTGGACATATAAATATTTCGATCCGGAGAAATGGGATCAAGACGGTCTGATTTGGATCAATACACCTGTTTTTCATGAATATGGAATATTTATATCGATGGGATATAATTATCATGCGGTCATGCTCCAGATGGATTCGACAGGAACATCGGTGAGTGAAAAATTTGTCGATCAAACTTTTGACAACCATCATCACGGAATTATTTATCACGATGGCTATTTGTACGGTTCCAATTGGCGTAACAACAAGCGTGGAAAATGGATCTGCATGGACTGGGAATCCGGTGAAATAATGTATGTCGATGATTGGGATACTAAGGGCAACATTATTATGGCTGACGAAATGCTGTATTGCTACAACGAAAAAGGAAAAGTTGGGCTGGTGAATCCCGATCCTGACGGTTTTGAAGTGGTCAGTGAATTTAAAATTACCAAAGGCGCCGGTCCGCACTGGGCTCACCCCTTTATTGCAGACCAAAAATTATTTATTCGCCATGGCGATGTGCTGATGGTATATGACATCAAAAAGAAATAGTCAGGATATCTTTATATAAAAAAGCCCAATACAACAGGTTGGGCTTTTTTTCACCCCTTCACTTTCTATAAACTAGTGTATTACTCATTTGACGTTAGAATAAAGAATACATGTGGTGACCTGTTGAAATTGCCTTCAACAAATCCTTGAATCCTCACCTCTTCAACTTTGAATTTATTTTCAATAAAAATTCTGGTCCATTCATTAATGGTTTTAAAACCACAAGGAAACGCCATATCCGGTACTCCAACAGAGAGACAATTAGCCAAAAAGTCAATAAGTATGATTACGGCTTTTTGCTCCTCTTCGTCAAGCGTCAGAAATTTAGCAAATAAAGGCTGTCGGGTAGCAAGTATATTTAGCTGTGCCTTGTAATCATCGTTAGAATCTGTTTGACTCTGCGGAAGTATAACATCCTCTTCAATGATTAATTGACCATTTGTATTGATTGCCGTTTTAATATTATTTAAAAATATTGAAATTTCTTCGCTGGTATTTCCAACATGATGAAGTACTGCAAGACAAGTTAAAGTATCATATCGAACCAAACTTTTCTTGTCAGGTTTAGAAAAATCAAGCATTTGAAAATTGATTTCTTCTTTAACTAAGTCTGTCCGCCAATCTAGCACATCTATGCCTGCTAACTCTGTAAACTGGGGGTAGTTATTCTTCAAAAATACAATTAAATCCCCTCCACCACATCCAATATCGCAAAATGCATTTCCTTTCAAAAATGGTTTTAATTGCGTCAATCTATTGGTCAGCTTTGTATTGTGTCTATAATTTTGGTAAGCTTCATTAAACTCAATAAACCAAATTGATTTCTTATCAGGATTGCTTCGGGATAAATTGAGAAAGAGTGGGAAAAGTTCGTCTGGCTTATCTTTTATTTTTTCAATTTGTTTAAATATCTCATCGACCAATCCGTTACATTTTTTTCTAACTAAATCATGATCTATGGATGCACTATTAGGATGATGTTCAATGATAGCTTCTCTATAATTATTCTTCATCATAAGCTGAACGAAGAGGTTTGCATTTCGATTTTGAAATGCTTTTAGGAATGTCTTTGCTTCTTCGATTTTCATAGTTTCTATTTATAGTCGATTAGAAAAAACACCTTATGACCAGATTATGTCAATTATAGCCGGTTTGTGAGATATTTAAAATCACATAAAATATGTTGACCTCTAATGATGGAATCAGTTACTGAGTTAATTATTTTCCTAAAATTTAAATTTCAATCCAATGCCATTACTTGAACCACTTAAAAACAATTGTGGTCTTTTGTCACTGGCAGACAATCCGGAGTTATACATTTCGATAGCCTGTAATGTTTGTTTATATGATTTTACTGAGATTGGTATGGATATCAAGACCAAACCACCTCCAATAGCTGCCGCATTCCAATTTGGCTCTCCACCAACTATTGCAGCGCCTAATTGCCAACCGATCATAAAACCACCAACTCCACTAAAAATTGAAGCTACGGTATTCTTAGTTTTTACTTTTTTAATTATTTGTTGTGCTTCCTGATTTTCATTCATAATAGCTGGAAGCTGGTTGAAATTTACACGGGTATTGTGATGGAAAAATTTATATCCCAAGAAATTCTTATGAACAAAAACTGAATCGGAAGGTGTCTGTCCATTGGAAATATTTACCAATCCAAAAAGTAAAAAAATAACTATAACCCTCAAAATCCTATTTTCTTAGTTTTCCAACTTCTCTTGCACCTGTTCCCTCAACTCCTACATTCAGATCACCAAGATCTGCCCTGGCTCTATCTCCTACTGCCACTAATTCGGCTACAATCTCAGGGTACAGTTCAATCACATTGTAGCGCTCACCAGGATCTCTCATCAAATTATACAATTCAAGCGAATCAACTTTCATTTTAATTCTCTTGCCACCATGTCCATCGTTTTTAGGAACTGTAGCCTCATAAGATGCATAGGTATGGGGATACACCAATTTCCAATTTCCCTTTCGTACGCCATTCAAATTATTTTTTCCAAAGTAGTAATAGAACTCCTTTCTTGGTTCTGCGTTAACATCGCCTTTCCATAAATCCACGATATTGACGCCATCAATTTTATGGTCTGCAAGTTTACCCCCAATAATTGAAGCTATCGTTGGCAAAAAATCAATCGATGAAGCCAGCTTGTTACAAACTTTACCTTCAGGTACATTTCCCGGCCATTTCACAATACATGGCACGCGTTGACCACCTTCCCAACTAGTCGTTTTCCCTTCTCTCAAACCTCCTGACGAACCTGCGTGATTTCCATAATTTAACCAGGGCCCGTTGTCGGTATTGAAAATGACAATTGTATTATCCTCTAAACCATTTGCTTTAAGCGCTTCCATGATTTGCCCAACTGACCAATCAATTTCCATCATGACATCGCCGTACATGCCTTGCTCACTTTTTCCTCTGAATTTATCCGATACCCCCAACGGAACGTGCGGCATAGAGTGAGGAACATATAAAAAGAAAGGATTGTCCTTATTTCTATTTATAAAATCTACCGCCTTTTCTGTATTTAGTGTCGTAAGTTTGTCCTGACCAGCGAAACTGGTAATGACTTCAATTGTTTCATTTCCTTCAACTAAAGGCAGGTCCGGAAAGTTTCCTCTGCCCTTTCCGGGTTCAGATCGAGATCCATCCAACTTTATGGGCCACATGTCGTTGGAATATGGCACTCCGGTATACTCATCAAATCCATGCTGAAGGGGTAGAAATTGCTTGTGATGTCCTAAGTGCCATTTCCCAAATATAGCAGTAGCATACCCTTTTTCTTTTAACATTTCAGCAATGGTGAGTTCATCATCACCAATCCCGATTTCATGGTGCGGGAACAATGCCCCTGTAATGCCGATTCGGTTCGGGTAACATCCTGTCAGCAGTCCGGCTCTGGAGGCGCTACACACAGGCTGTGCAGAGTAGAAATTCGTAAACCGCATACCCTGGCTTGCCATAAGGTCAAGGTTGGGTGTCTGGAAGCCTGTTGCTCCGAAGCATCCGATATCACCATAGCCCTGATCATCGGTAAAAATGATGACTACATTTGGAAGCCCCTTTTCATCTGCTGTTTGTGGCGTGCAAGAAATTGAAAACAGGATACTTAATATTGGAAAAAATCTTAAAATTCTCATACAAATTAATTTAAAGGTAAACTTTGTTCATTTTAAACTTCCCTAAAAGTAAAGGAAATCTTTATATTCAATCTCTCTTCAATCTCCTTTTTCAATCTCTCATCAATCTTCTTTTTCAATCTCTCATCAATCTCCTTTTTCAATCTCCTTTTTCAATCTTCTTTTTCAATCTCCTTTTTCAATCTTCTTTTTCAATCTCCTTTTTCAATCTATTCAACCCTTTGAAGAGCAAGGACACAGAGATTCCCCTACAACTCACCATCTTTGCGGCAAAAGAAATTTCCGATAAGTACAATCACCCCTTGACAGCATTTATCCTTGAGGATGCCGCTTTTTTTACCGTAATTCGTTTATCTTTTTTTACAAACAACTCGATTTCGTTGATCCCCTCAAGTTTACGCAAATAAGCGATCGCCTCTTTGGCATTGAACTCCGTACTGATGGGCGCCACTTGCGTAGCGACAGGAAATACCGGATTACCCGTTTCGGATTCTTCTTTTTCCGGTTCAGGTTCCTGAGGTGACGCATCTTTTTTTTCAGATTTTTTTTCTTTCTTCGATTTTGGCGCTTTTACCTTCTTTGATTTTTTCTCTTTACCTTTTTTTAACCCGCTCTTTTTCTCCTTATCTTTTTTTGAAACCTTTTTTTCTTTTTTAGTGGCTTCAGTCAATTTTTCCTTTACTACTTTGGGCGTATCTTTTTTACAATTCTTACACCTGGTTTTTTTCAGCTTCTTATCAATCTTCTTCTCCTTTGCTTTGAGTTTCTTTTCAAACAGTTTCAGCTTCTTTATCGCCTTTTTTAGCCTGGAGAGTTTTTTTGCTGCCCCGGATTTTGATTTCTTATCAGTTTTAGACATGACAATTGTGTTTAAATTAGTTTCTAAGTTCCAATATAATCAACGGAAATTTAAATTGTTGGAATTTGCCTTTGTTTGTGTCTTCACAAACAAAGGCAAATTGACTTAAAAGCATATTTTGCGCTTTATGTTAATAAATCGGCGCTTCTATTTTATAGAAATATAGCTTGCAGATTACGAGGTGTTTAATCGGAGTCTGTCTATACACTGCAACGGCAAAGGTTTGTGTCCTCACAAACCATCTCAGTTAGAGAAAAGCGGTTGTGAAGACACAATCTCAGACGAAATGTTGACTTTATGTAGGCTAAATGAAGATGCATTTGGTAGTTTTATTTTAAATCTGCCTAAACTCCTTTTTCATTCTTTTCAGACTTGTTTTCTCTGAAAGCATTTTTTTCGGAAGACTGATCCCAATTTCTTTGGATATACGTTCGTATGACATGCGTAAATCAATACTTTTAAAAGGACGGATTTTCTTCAAATTAAAAATAATTTTTTCATAGTTTGTGATTAGTTTATGAATGTCAAGAAAGACGATCAAATCCAGTGTACTGTACACTCTAAAATGAGAGAAATTTTGATTAATATATTTCATACATTTTTTGTCATCCGCCAGGATCACATACACACTTCTTTTAGCCGCCTGGGCTATAATCTCTGCCTCACCGCCATCGATCTGGTTACTTTGAGAAACTGAGGCAAAAACCACCGGATCATAAGTTACACACAACCTGTAAAAACCGCTATCAATAAGAATATTGTCTAAAAACTTATTACGCTGACTCTTTTCAGGAGAATTAATAGAAGGCTCAAATTCTTTTTTTACCTCTTGTGGTATTAGTACAATTTGAAAAATATTTTTGATTTCCTTCAGCAGATCAATTCCAGATAATTTCATTGCATAAGCTAGGACGCTATTGTCAATTATTGCAATCCTTTTCCCTGCCATTAATCCTCACTGATAATTGCAGATAAAATCCACAAACCAAGACCAATCCCTAGAAGGGCGAGTAATCCATTTTCCGTGTTGTTCTGATTTTCAGTAGATTTAATTTGCTCAATGATCTTGTGAATAGAGCTTTCAATAGTATCTTTTACCGGATTTAAGCCTATTTCAGTGTACGAATTGCTTTGCACTTCTAATTGACTAGGTTTGGTGATATCATGAATTATGAGAATCCTTGATTTCTTTTTAAATTTTTCAAAAGCATATTGTATTTCTTGTTCCACTATGGAAGTTAATTTTCCAGTATGTGAAAATACTACAAAATAATCCGATTCATCAATCCTGTTTTTTGTATCATTTCCAAGAACAAAATTTGAGTCATATCGGTCTGGCAAAAACATTCTGAATCCATTAACAGCGCCTATACTATGGAGCCTGACGGCTAATGTCTGTTCTGACTCAACATTCGAATTATAAGAAACAAATATCGTTGGAATCTTTTTCATGAATGCAATTTAATACATTTATCCGGCATATACATTCTGGCTTAACCAACCTTCTCACTCAAGCGCGTTTTCAACGCGTGTATAAAAGAAACCCAATGACAAAATATCGTTTTTATAAAAAGAATGAACCCTTTGATTTGCGAAAAAAAACCATATTAACACAAGGCACGCGATGCAATCGCGCGCCAGCCGGTATGGTACTTTGATGGACTGTGATTTTTAGCCTTTACTTCTTACTCAACTCAGCAGGCCGGACAACTTTATAGGTTTTCCAAAACTCAGGATCAGTATCTACCTGTTCTTCAAGTGGTTTATTTTTATCTATTCGTTCTTCTTCGGGGAACTCATGTACTTCCTCCAATTCAAATTTATTGTTGATTAGAGTCATCTCCACAAAAAAGGCGCTTCGGTCATTCTTCTGAAACATCTTTTTCTTTGTGAGCCGGGTTCCTCCTTCCATAGAAATATCATTCAAATACCATCGATTCCCAAGAGGCTTATAATGCACCATCATATGTATTTTAGGATTGGTAATACCAAATCCGACAAGAAAAATCACCGGCCTTGCCAGGGCAGGAATCACAAACTCACTGTCATATTCTATGGCCATAATGGCATCGCTATCCAAAGAGATATAAATACTTCCCTCCTGCCTTTCATGTTCATATTTCCCTTTTGTTTCAAAACCAATTATGATGACCTGCTCACCAAAATAGCGGGAATATCCATCGATAAAATATTTATATTTTTTCTTGTGCCTAATATCTAAAAACGAAGCCGTATCCCGTAGCGGATCAGTTCTAAGAATTCCTTCCGGACCTCCAAAAGAAGCAGAAAGGATCTCTTCATCGATCGATTTTTTATCTTCCACCTCTTCTCCTTTTTTCTTTGCTTTTCTTAACTCCTTCTCATATTTTTTTTCAATCTTTTTCCTCATAAATTGAAGCGTCCCCAATTCATCTCCCCTCCTCGCCTTCAATACTTTTGACTGACTTTCCAAGGTGTCCCCATACGATGGATTATAGGTCTCAGTAATCCCTTCAGTAAATTTCAAAAAAACACCGTTCTCAGAAATATACTCACTATAATACCCGCTTGTCATATATGGATTTTGAGGATAATTATCAGGGATTTTCTGCATGGCTTTCCATATGTAATCCCAGGGTTGCCAGGGGCGGATCTCGATTTCGTCAAGCGTGAAAGTATCCAGGTCCAGGCTTATCATGATGTGTTTGCTAACAGAATTAATCCCGATTTCAAAATTTTTATATCCCATATAGGAACAAAAAAGTACGGAGTCCGCAAATATTCCGGAATTGACAAAATAAATCTTCCTTCAGAATTCGTCACTGTCCCTATTGTGGTTCCTTTGATTCCTATTGTTGCAAAGGCTAGCGCTGCTTTGCTTTTCGCATCAATAACTACTCCTTCAATCGTTTTGGATTGCCCAAAAGAATAGCATGAAGTGGCTATCAAAAATAATAAGATGAGCTTAAAGGTTCCGGGGTTTATCATTCTTATTAAAACGATTAGAAAGGAATTATTGTTAATTCCGGCAACAATTTCCTGATATTATATCGAAAATAAGATATGAGAGATCAAAAACGAGATACAATTTTGATGGATGGTAAATGCAGATTGCAAAAGGCTCAATGGATCAATTTATAAATGGATCGAAAGGTTCATTCGTAAAAGGCACAATAAATATTGAAGTTATTGAGTGGATTGATCTATCAATCTTTTTTCAATCTTCATCAATCTAATTCTCCCTCCTGCCTTGCCCCGGTTTCCCTTCTATAGGATTGTTATAGAATCGTTGGGTAGGATAGGCGAAATCAATATCCTTATTTTCTGAAAATACATTCAAAACTTCTTCCCAAATTGCTTGTTCTTTCCCACGTCGTTGTCTTGGGTCGCAGAGGAATCGCATTGTCAACATCACACCGGAATCCTTCACGGAGGTATACACAATGGGAGTAAGCTTTTTATAAAAGATCATATATTTCTTGCTGGCGTCCTTTATTTTCCTTTCCGCCGATTTTGAAATATTCTCAGATTTATCATTTACGATTGTCATAAGCAGCTCCTTCGCCTTTTTCCAATCGCTTTCAAAAGTAACCAACACGCCTATTTCGTGCCATATATAATTGAATCCGATACTGTAATTTGCCAGCACTTCTACAAATACTTTTGAGTTGGGAACATGCATAATTCTTCCCGTACTTTGATCTGCATCAACCCAATTGCCAATTTCGATGATGGTAAATTGAAATATACGCACGTCAATCACATCGCCGGCATGATCTCCCAGTTGAATTCGATCTCCCACTTCGAAGGGTTTTCTCCAAATGATGAAAAACCAACCTGCCAGGTCTGTGACAGGATCTTTTAAGGCAATTGCAATTCCTGCTGACAGCAATCCAAAAAAAGTGAGCAATGACTTAAACTCATCAATCCATAGTGACGTGATAAGGAGAAAACCGATGAAAAAGGTAATGTAATCCTGCGTTTTTCTCCATCGGTATCGATAGTAAACATCTTCCGTTTTACTGATTACGATTCGGTTTATAATTTTATTGATAATAATAAATCCTAAAATTATTATTATTGATTTTAGCAATTTCGATGAATGCCCTGGACTCAATCCGATTATTTGCTCAATCCATTGATAAAAATTTTCCATAGAGCTAACTTAATGAATATTTGCTAAGCGACGTGAAAAATTGTGTAAGAAAAAAGCCGATAGCTACCGGCTTTTTTCTTACACAATTTTTGTAGAAATACCCACTGGAGTGTAGATAATTATCTCAGGTTTGGTCTGATTTATTCTACTATATGATGAATATTGAATGTGACAACAGGCTTTTTTGAAAAATTTACCACGTCCTCAGCAATGCTATGGTCAAAGAGCCTGGAAAAACCGGTCCTGCCATGCGTAACCATCATCACCATATCCATATCATAATCTTCGGTATACCAAATAATTCCCTCTTCCTCATGCTGATGGCTGTACACATGAATTTTATGATCATCAAGTTCATTTTCTGTTCCAAAATTTTTCAGATTATTTATAATCTCTCTTTCGTTTTTGAAATTACCAGGGGTATTCACATACACCAAATTAAGCTCAGCCTCAAAAAGTTTCTGAATACTTTTTATAATGCGTATATAGGCAGGTTTCAATTCCTTAAAATCAGAAGCCAATACAATTTTGTCAATATCCTTAAGCTTCACCTCTTTTCTAAGCGTCAAAACAGGGCAACTCGCATGCCTGACGACTTTCTCGGCAGTTGAGCCAATGAGGCTTTCCTCCCAATCGTTTACTCCTGTGGTTCCCATTATGATAAGATCTGCCTCAGATTCTGTAATTTCTTCTTCGATGGCATGATATGGTGTTCCCATCAATATTCGGTCAGTAATATCAATCCCCTCATAACGTGGGTCACTCAATATCTCCTCCAATTGAGCTTTTCTCCTTCTGAACAACTCTATGAAATAAATGTCATTCGCCTGGTCCCCGGTCGATACTGTAGCCATGGTATTTAGTGAAGAACTACCCAAAAAAACGGATTTCCTTCTGGCAAATTCTATGACATGTATTAATACTATTTTAGCTCCTGTTTTACTGGCAATTTCGCTTGCCAAATCGAGAGCATATTGTGCCTGGTCTGAAAAATCTGTTGGGACAATTATTTTTTGCATGATAAAAAGTTTTTAGAATTAATTAATTATTCGATTAGTATTTATTTAAACTTGTCTATTTACTATAAACGAGTATATAATTATAATTGTATATACATATTATCAACTGTCATACTATTATAAAACAGAATGCATATACTAAAGTAATGAAAGATTGGTGAACCTTTATTCTAAATTAAAATATATTGGGTTATACGTTTGAGTTGGATTTGTCTTTTATTTTGAAAATACCTGCTAATATGTATACCTTGTCGAACAATTTAAAATTAGAACCCTGACTAGTAATTCCCCATATTAATATGCCTAAAAAGAAGACCCTAAAAAACATCCGCGAACCCTTGTGGTACAAAGATGCTATCATCTATGAATTACACATTAAGGCATTTATGGATAAAGACAATGATGGAATAGGAGATTTTGAAGGTTTATTTGACAAGCTTGATTATCTCGAAAATCTCGGCGTAACAACCATTTGGCTTCTCCCTTTTTATCCCTCTCCGCTTAAGGATGATGGTTATGATATTGCCGATTATAATTCAATCAATCCGTCTTATGGAAATGTAAATGATTTCAAACGGTTTTTACGCGAGGCACACAAAAGAAATTTAAAAGTCCTTACAGAGCTGGTCATGAACCACACCTCCGATGAGCATGAGTGGTTTCAACGAGCAAGGCGAGCGCCTAAAGGATCCCCTCAAAGGGAATATTATGTATGGTCAGATGACCCTGAAAAGTACAAAGATGCACGAATCATCTTCACAGATTATGAGTCGTCTAACTGGACGTGGGATCCTGTAGCCGGTCAATACTATTGGCATCGATTTTTCCATCATCAGCCGGATTTGAATTATTACAATCCACTTGTTGAAAAGGAGATACTCAAGGTGATGGATTTTTGGCTGAACATGGGTGTTGATGGTTTCAGGCTCGATGCGATCCCTTACTTATTTGAAGAAGATGGCACTAACTGTGAGAATTTACCTCAGACCCATGATTTACTCAAAAAAATTCGTGCTCATATCGACCGAAATTACGACAATATTTTACTATTGGCTGAGGCTAACATGTGGCCGGAGGATAGCGCTTCTTATTTCGGGAAAGGCGATGAATGCCAAATGAATTATCATTTCCCGATCATGCCGCGCATGTTTATGTCGGTCAATATGGAAAACAGGTATCCGATCATGGATATCATCGATCAAACACCTGAGATACCCGAAACATGCCAATGGGCGACCTTTTTAAGAAACCACGACGAGCTGACCCTGGAAATGGTGACGGAAGAGGAACGCGACTATATGTATAAGGTTTACACCAAAGATCCATTAGCTCGCATCAATCTTGGCATCAGAAAAAGACTGGCCCCATTGCTCGATAATGACAGAAGGAAAATCGAACTGATGAATGTGCTGCTTTTTTCGTTGCCGGGCACTCCTGTCATCTATTATGGTGATGAAATAGGCATGGGTGACAACTACTATCTCGGAGACCGTGACGGAGTACGAACTCCTATGCAGTGGCATCCGGGGAGAAATGGAGGATTTTCACAGGCCAATCCGCACAAATTATACTTGCCCCTCATTATTGATCCGGAATATAAATATGAAAATATAAATGTCGAAAACCAACTGGGCAATCCCAACTCTCTATTGTGGTGGACAAGACGTTTGATTAAAATGAGAAAAAGATTTAAGGCATTTGGACGCGGAAAAATTACCTTCTTAGAATCAGAAAACACAAAAACATTAGCATTTGTCCGCTCCTATAAAAATGAAAAAATACTTGTTGTTGTCAATTTGTCGAGATATGCTCAGGCCGCAGCAGTAGAAATGCAATCTCTAAAAGACTTGATACCGGTAGAGGTTTTTAGTCAAAATAAATTTCCTAAAATTAGTGAAGAACCTTATGATTTCACCTTAAGTCCGTATGGCTACTATTGGTTTAAACTGGTAAAGGAAAAGGAAAATATTTCAATTATACCGATCAAAAACAATAATCTTCTCGAAATAAAAAAATGGAGTGATTTGGTTAGTGTAAATCTCAAGGATAGTGTGACCAATGAAATTCTTTTGCCATACCTAAACAATCAGCTCTGGTTCAACATCAGAAAAAGAAATATTGAGTTCATTAAAATTTTTGACGTAATCCCAATTAATGGAAAACATAATAATTTTGAGGGGTTTACACTAATTTTGGAAATTACCTTTTTTGAAGGCCTTTACGAAAAATACAGACTTGTAATCGGTTTTACTAAGGGTAAAGAAGAAAAAATGTTAGCTGCAAACCATCCGGAAAGCATTATCACCAGGATCGTATTTGATGAGAAAAGTGGAATATTATTTGATGCTTCGTATAGCGAAAGCTATAGAAAAACCATGTTTCAGCTCTTTAAAAAACATTCAACCATAAGCACTGATGAAGCCACGGTAAAATTTAAAGTGACTAATGAATTGAAATCGTTGTTAAGTGATGCCTTGCTAGAAGAAGAAAACAAACTTGTTGAAGCTCGATTTAGGCATGTCATCATTCAATACAATAAAAAATTCATTGTAAAATTATACAGAAAGATTGACAGGGGAACAGATCGGGATGTCGAAATCAATAATTATTTATGCAGAAAGAAGAATTTTAAATTTGTCCCGGAATATTTAGGACAAATAGAATATACCAAAAAAGGGGATATAAAGAGAACTTTGGCCATTGTCCAGGAATATGTGCCAAATTATGGTACTGCCTGGCAATATTTTTCTGATGCGTTAAACAGATTTTATGAACGAGTAAGTGTTCAAGGAGGTGAAATAGAATTGCCATCCATCGAGGGTTCTTTGGCGCATCCATTGAAATTTGAAGAAATGAGTAAATCCACTCAGGAACTAATTGGTGGCGCCCACATAGAACACATCAGGTTGCTCGCCCAGAGGACCGCAGAAATGCACCTGGCCTTGGGGACAAATTGTGAACATGAAGATTTTGAGCCTGAAGAATTTACCCTTCACTACCAAAGATCTCTCTTCTCGGCCTGGAAGTCTCTGCTTAGAGGCGCATTTGATCCATTCAATAAATATGTTGATGGATTTCCATCAAATCATCAGGAAGAAATAAACATATTTTTAGGTCTCAAAGAGGCGCTTTTAGATAAGATGAAACAAATCTATGACCATAAAATTGACGCTGTAAAAATCAGACCTCATGGAAATTATGATTTGAATGCAATTCTATTTAAGGATGGAGATTATGTGATCACGAATTTTGAAGGCGATTTAACCTTTTCACTTACCGAAAGGCGGCTAAGAAAATCTCCTTTAACTGATATCGCTACCATGCTTAATTCATTTCATAGTGTCGCATATTCAGCGCTTTTGCATAATGAACCATCTGGAAGGCTGGCCGAACATTGGTTTCATGACTTTGGTCAAATATTCATTTCTCACTATAAAGAATTGGTTGCCGGTGAAAAATTTATTCCTAATAACGAGGATTTCAATATGCTGTTAGACATTTACCTAATAGAACGATACTTGGCTGATATCGCCTGGGAGCTGAAACGAGAAAATATAAAAAATGCCATTATTCCTGTTCGAGGTATACTAAAAGTAATGAGAAAGAGCTTTATCACTAAAAAATAACGCTTTTGCTAAGGTTATGAAGAGATATGAATATTGGATTTGCGGACTAAAATACAACATAAAAAAGATATTTTATTAGCTAGTTTCTGAACGGAAACACATCAAAATTAAAAATGTCCATTATTGCGATCTTTTTCATTTTTTTTAATCGCCTGATACTTAGGCATCACCTCATAAAAAGAAATGAAAAATCTCATCAATAA